>artificially_reared_2__coassemble_235_pt1 | contig 34448 bp, 27 predicted proteins | sample artificially_reared_2__metabat2_low_PE_008 | metagenome-assembled genome bin artificially_reared_2 | reverse complement strand
TGTTATTTTTGGGGATTTAACAAATCGATAAAAGATGTATCTTTGCTTCATGAAACGCAAGCAAATAGATTATCAATCGGTATTGCCGCTGTTTTAGTAGAAATGAAAAAAGTTGGTTTTGTTGTGCTTACAACATTATTGTTGTTTGCTTGTAAAAAGGAAGACGATAAAAAGGTAGAGTTTCGTGCTCTGCCTTTCAGTGATATAGTATCGGATACGTTGGAAATAGATTCGGTGCACATGAATACCTTTTTTCCTAACCCGACTTCGCTTTTCGTCATAGATGATTCGTTATTACTCGTGTTTGACGATAACAGGAGCGATCAACTTTGCCATTTTGTTCATACGAAAGGGTATGTAGTTAAAAGTTTTGGTGAAAGAGGACGAGCGCGCGGAGAATTTATTTTTCCGCAAGGATTGTCCTTGTCTAAGGATAAGAAGACTTGTTACGTGTTCGATTACAATACGCAGTATATTGTTTGCTTTTCCGTAGAAGAGGCATTGGGTGGAGGTAATCCTGTTCAAGATGTGATAAGAATGGAAGACGTGGAAAGCGAGCTACCTTTGAAGCACCGCTTCTATCAAGTCCTGGCTTTATCAAACAACCGTTTCCTTGGATTCGGCAATGATCCTGAGAATCGGGTTCAAATCTTTAATAAATCAAAGATACTTGCCACGTATTCTGATTTTCCGGTTCTTGACGAAAAAGAAGAGAACAATAGATCTGTTTGGGGCAATTTGGCATCTTTTGGTGTTTCTCCGGATGAAAAACATGTCGTCATAACCACCGGAATAGGGGCGGCATTTGAGATATTGTCTTTGAGCGGAGAAAGAATAAGCCATAAATTGGTGAAAGGTTTCTACGCTCCAAAATATTCCATTGCCCAAGGTGCCGTTCCGGTTTGTGTCATCGTATGTCCGGAAACTGTAGTCGGATTCAATGCCTTGCATGTGGCAAATGATTGTTTTTATGCCGTATTAGCCGGACCGGAAGAGCGGTACAATGAAATCTTGCAGTTTGATTTTGATGGGAAATGTGTGCATAGATATTGCCTTCCATCGGATATTGTCTATATAAATTGTATGACTGTCGATGAAGGAAGGCTTTGGGCTTTTGTGGAAAATAAGGATGGTGAAATAAAACTTATAAAGGCCAAGATATGAAAAATGTAGGCATATTGCTGGAACCACCATATATATCTTGCTATTCTCTAAAAAACCGTGTATCAATATTTCTTATCATATTGATACACGGCCTAATTTCTGATTCCGCCGAACTTGCGCTGTTTGACAAGTCCTGTTAAACGCCTGAAAGATTACATGACAATATCTCCGTTAAAATCTCAGTTGTTTCCATCCGTAGCTGTCAGCAACCGGTCTCTTACGGGTAAAGTCATTTTGCATTCATAGAACTTATCGTGAACCTGCATCGGGCGCCAGCGGAACTTTTTGCTGATTTCTTTGAATATCCGGTCTGCCTGTTTCTTATGTGCCAGATCTACCCCACTGTTCCGGACACACTCTATATCTGCAACCTGTCCGTCCGTCTTCACTTTGAACGTATAGATCAAGCTACCGGAAAAATCTTTGGGCAGATGACTATACAAATAATCTACTACTGCTTCATTTCCGTCTGAAGGCACCGGTTCTACTTCCGGATCGACATAAACAACCTCTGATTGTACTATCTTATTCCGTTCTGCCTCTTTTTGTGCAGCTTCTTCCAACTGTCCTTTATGCAGGCGTACCTGCATGGTGCATGAACAAGCCACCGGCTTTCCGGCTTTCCATGCGGGCAAAGCTTTTGGAAATGCAGCCGTCATCCGTTCCATTTCTTTTTTCACCTCAGGAGATTCTGAATGGCAAACAATCTGTTTCAGACTGCCGTCACGTCCGATTTCAAACTGAACATCCGCCGATACAAGCTGGTCTTCGGGATAGCCCTCCGGCCATTGCATCCTTGCCAAACAAAGTGCCTGAACGCTTACAGGAAATTCCGGCTGATAATCGTAGGAAGAAGCATTTTCAACCGTCAACGTGGAAGTTTCTTTTTCGTTTGTCATTCCAGCTGATTCCAGAACGTCAGAGCAGGACGGATTATTGAAAGTCATAAACGTTGCCGAACCGTTATAGAATTCACAAGCCACAGACATGCTCCGGGTCACATCCGGATATTGAGCCTGCATGCGTTCTTTCAAATCGTCTGCTTCGTCCTGATACTTTTTGTTTTCATACAAACCAGACCAGTAAAAAGCCCAGAAATCAAACTGCTGTGCCAATCTTCTTTTGGACAGTTCACGAAAAAAGACATCAGCCTCTTTCGACATCAGTTCGTGTAAAACTTCCTGCAAATAATTCGGTGCATCCGCACTCCAGCAACTGCCGTAGGTAAGGTCGATCAGCGTGCCGGCCAGGGCGGAACGGTCCACCAGATTCAATGTAGCCAGCGCCGAAATATGATTCCGGGCCTCTTTGTACAGGCGGTCATATCCGTCCATCCGATAATCGTAGTGATCGTATATGGAACGGAAGTCGTACCAGTTCTTTGGAAAGGCTGTCAGGAAAGCTGTTTGTTTGGCTTTGGAAGATTTGTCCATCGACCAGACTCGATAAGCATTCACCAATGTGGGAATATCCTTTGAATATTTCCGTTGTGAAAAGACCGGAAGCGTGCCTAACAACATGAGTACCAGTACTAAATGCTTTTTGTTCATAATCCGATTTTTTAAGGTTAAACATGAATTCAAGATTTCAATATATCTTTTGTTCCAAATCAACTCCAATCAAAGCCAAATCAATCTGACAGAACGGCCACCTGGATATTGTTTGGACAAAAATACACAAAATATTAAAGCCACAGCAGCCTTCTTTTCAATCCGCAAAGAGTTCTTTCAGCGAATACTTGTTGACGCAGAGCGCATCGTCTTTCTCACCAAGCAGATAAAGGAAATCGCCGGCTATCTTTTTGTGTTCTTCGGGGTTTCCTTCAGAAGAAGACATCATCGGCTCACCGATATCTTTCCTGTATAAAGCCTTGCTTTGCTTGATCTCCCGGCCTTGACCGTCAACCCAGATAAATACACTCGAATCGTACTGGTTTTCAGGACAAGCATCATAAAAGACATATCCGTTCTGATAACGGCCGACATATTGCGGAGAAGAACCGTTTGCGGAGAACGACAACACCTTGTCATCCAAATCGTATGGAGCATCCATCTGGCATTTCGTTATTTCGCCTTGAAGGTCATACAGACAATATTTAAAGGCGGCGCCTGTGACCTCCCCTTTACCATTCTTGGGCGCCCCAAACGTCCTTACAGAAATCTGATTATCCGTAAAAATACTGTTGGAGAAAACATCTGGACAATTCAGTTTTTTCCGCGAAAGAATTTTTCCGTCGGACGGGTTGATTTGTGTCAGTGTCAAATCATGAGTTGCCCCTTTGCTCCATTGCTCCAAGAGGTAAAGCTTTCCGTCGGCATAACACAGCGAGCCGGAAGTGGCACCCGGCAACGGTACCCGATACAGTGTTTTCCGTTCCTTCTGAGAATAGCAGAACAGAATCGGATGCTCTACCCCTCCACCGGTAAAATACAGATTACCCTGTTCGTCTATGGCAAAGCCATCCATATAATCGCCCTCAGGAGCCGCATAACAAGGTACACCCTGATCGCCTAAAGGCAACAGAATCCGTTCCTCGGCCTGTCCCGGGAGCAGACAGAAACACAACACAAAAAGACTGAAAACGTACTTCATAGCAAATTGATTTTAATGATTAATTGTACATAACATCATATATAAGAATTGATCAACAAAGAAAAAGATAATAGCGGAAAAAACAAAAGGAAAAAACGATTATTTTCATAAAAGTGTACTTAAGTATACTTTTATGGCCCTTCGACCTGATATTTATCCCCAGACTGTCGACAAAACACGGTAAATTAGGAGCCGTCTCCCAACCATGCAAAATACCAGAACCTGTTTACCTCAAAAAGAAAAAAAGACAAAATGTCTATTTTAGAAAAGCAATACATCTGAATTTACGTATCGGAAACCAGAAAATCAGAAAAACGGAAGTATACAGAGCCAAAAACTCGTATAGTTTACTAAAAATCAAAAACTTAATATTAGATTTTTTGTTTGTCAGAAAGACGAATCCAGCATGAAACAAGCCTCAGAAACGAAAAATACCGACAAATACAAAAGATGATCACGACCATATTCCAACGAGATCGGCATCATGTCCGACCGAAACGGGCATCTAAATGTTCTGTTTCCGGCAGAAAACAAGAGATAAGAAACTAAAAATCATGCAGAAAAACGGAATATTTTTGGAATAAACGCAACAATTTTCTGCATATTCATGCAAAAACTTCTCTAAATGAACCTTATTTTAAAATATCCAAGACGGATAAAAAAGAAGAAATGAACAATAAATAAACATTTCTACTAAACTAAATACCGATACCGGCCAAGTTTACGGAAAAACTTTAAAATTATCTAAAAGAAGCAGTAAAATCGGTTTTTGTCCCTTATTTTTGTTTGCATGAAAGCAACCTTATTAGTCGTAGGAAAAACGGTTGATCCGCATTTCGTCGCGTTGATCAACGAATATGTGCAGCGCACACGCCATTATCTTTCGTTCGATCTGGAGGTGATTCCGGAACTGAAAAATACCAAAAGCCTCAACAGCACGCAACAGAAAGCCAAGGAAGGCGAACTGATTCTGAAAGCGCTCCAGCCGGGCGATTACGTCGTCCTGCTCGACGAGCATGGCAAAGAGTTCCGCTCGATGGAGTTTGCCCAATGGATGCAGAAGAAAATGGTCAGTGTGGCGAAAAGATTAGTGTTTATCGTTGGTGGGCCTTATGGTTTCTCAGAAGAGGTCTACCAGGCAGCCCTGGAAAAAATATCGCTCTCGAAGATGACCTTCTCGCATCAGATGATCCGGTTGATTTTCGTCGAACAGATCTATCGGGCCATGACCATCCTGAACAATGAACCGTATCACCACGAATAAACCGATAACGAAACTCAGAACGTCAGATCAACATATAGGGGCAAATGGTCGCTGTATCCACCTAAATAACGGGGACCCAGATAGGTGCGAAACGGACGCAGGCCACCGCGGACCCGGTCGGGCTCAAGCAAAAACGGAAAATCGGCGATATGTACGCCGGACCGCACCGAAACGGAGGAACTCACAAGCAGATGGTCGAGCGTGCTCCAGTTTCCCTGATAATTATAGGTGCCCCGTACGCGGCGGGAATTGTTCGGAGCACGCGACGGCAATAACCGCATGCCTCCCCTCCTACTACCGGAAAACCAGCGGCGGAAAAGCACATCGTCGGGAGTGGCATTGAAATCACCACTCACAACAATCCGGGCCTTGGGCGAACAATGCAGAATGGAATCGCAGATCTGACGCAAACATCGGGCTGCAAAATCGCGATGACGGTCGGTCAACCGGGTGGCACCGGCCTTGCTGGGCAGATGGCAGACGAGCAGATGCAACGTATCGCCCGATAAAACCTTACCACGGACATAAAGTATATCGCGCGTAGGTTTATAAGGATAAGGGGCGGGCGACGACCAGAGTGCGTTCAGGCGAAACCGGTTCACGGAAAGCAAGCGGAACGCTCCGGGCTGATAGAGCAAAGCGACATCGATACCCCGTTCGTCGGGCGAATCGGTCATGACATAACGATAGCCTAACGCACGCAGTGCCGAACGGCGCGTCAGGTCGAACACCACAGAATCGTTTTCGACCTCACAAAGCGTCACGACGTCGGGAATCCGTTCCTGACCCACAGCGGCGATTACCTTCGACAAAGCATTCAGTTTTTTCCAATAACGGTAAACCGTCCACCGCTTGTCGCTTTCGGGCAGAAACTCTTCGTCCTGCTTCAGGGAATCATGACGCGTGTCGAACGCATTTTCCACATTGTATGCCATCAGGCGAAACGGCCGCGACAGACTGTCGCCCACTGCCGCAAAAACCGGAAACACGGCAAACAGGAACCCGCAACACACGAGCGCCCACCAATACCGGCATCCTCCTGCCCCGGAAAAAATCCGACGGTTCATGATTTTTGTGTTTTTCCTGTATTAAAGTTCATCATTGATTTTTCATTGTTCCGACAGCATAACCATTGTGCAACTGCACGGACATCCGGCTATATTTGCTGTTCCTGCATTCAAGTACCGTTATTCCTTCGGTTCGCTTCGGGGCACGTACTCATAACAGCCGGCATCGGGCCCCTCATCTGTCACCCGACTCACGCCATAAGGATCATCTGGCACCTGAAGCGCCCATTTCATATCCCCGATGTTGCGGGCCACCGAACAGGAATCCAGACGAAAATCGTAAAGGAAGTTCTGCGTATCGAACAAAACAAAATTCTTTTCCCGGGCACAAGTATCCTGATCTTTTTCATCCGCCTCGTAGACAACGCCGACAAAACGTTTCGCATCGTCGCTCTTCACCGTGTTGAGCAGACAATGATCGAAAAGATAATCCACGCTATTTTCCTCGTCGTCGATACTGCCCTGAATCACATCGTCGGAATATCCGGTAATGATACAGTTCAGAAAATGCGCCTTGAGCAGCGGATAAGGCACATTGAAACGCTGGTTGGCCAAATAAAGGGCCTTGCCACGCATGGCGTCCCAGGGATAGAACTGAGCCAGCGTGCAATGCAGGAACTCGACATCTCCCCCCACGACGGAAACGCAATGGCCCAGCGTGTTGCTGATCTGGGTATTGGCAACCCGCACCTGATTGCCCAGCACGGAAAGACCGTCGCCGCCGATATTGTGCAGCACGGAATTTTCCAGACGGAGCTTTTCTTCGTCGACCGACGAACTGTCGCAGGCTATGCCAAACGTGGCACTGTGGATGTCGGCACCATAAAAACGATTGCCCGTGCTTTCGGCAAACAGCCGGATACCTCCCCAGCGTGAGGGCGTGTTATCGTAGGGCAGATAATCAAAAAGGCGGTCCGTACGGTCTCCGCGGAAAACGACCATCGAATCGCGTAGGCCCCTTACGTCAAGCCGGCCGCGTACGAGCAGACTGGCCTTATCGTGGAAATAAAGCTGCACACCGCGTTCGAGAGTCAACGTAACGCCAGATGCCACCACGAGACTGTCGTAAATCACGAACGGCCGACCGGAACGGAGCGTCGTATCGGCAAGCACCTTCTTGCCCCGCCACATATAGGCATCCTGAGCCGTTGCAGTCAGCACGACCGACTGGACAACCCCGCTTTCGAGCTGAATCATCAGACGATCGTTATCGGGCCTCGGTTCGTCCTGACCGGCCTCTGGCAAAAGCACTTTGGCAAACACCATCAGACTGTCGCCACCGCGCACCTCGAAATCATAGGCTTCCTGGGCCGGACTCAAGGCAACACCGTCGACATTGACCTGATAGGGACTGTCTTTCAGCCGCTCCATCCAGACACGCTGGATGCGCAACCCGTTCTTGTTCGGATTGTAGACGGTCAGCATCCGTGTTGAAGAAGGAACCGTAGTTAGAACCGTGTCAAAACGGACCGTGTCTGACGAGAAGCGGAGTAAGGCACCCGTATTCACCGTAAAACGTTCGGCGTCCTCACAGGCCGACAAGGCTAAAACCAGAAACGCCGCCAAAACAACAGTACTGCGGCGCAGCAAACACCGGAAGAACATCGGAAGGGAAAGAGCCCGTGGAAATAATACGAATCTCATGCTTTTTCTGTTTGAACCCATAAATGAAACATAGCTTTTTCCAAGAAAGGACAGGAACAAAATGATGCGCCTCTATCTTTTTTCCATCGAAATTAATCAGTCATGCAATCAAAAAAAGGGATACAGGCCGTACACAACGGCCCATATCCCGATTAATCAAAGATTTTCTTAAGCTTTCACGGGAATCTGCTTCAAAATGGCAAGCAGATGATCCCAAACCATCTGAACGGTTGGAATCAGCAGACGTTCATCGGGCGAATGCACGCCACGAAGCGTCGGACCGAACGAAACCATGTCCAGACCCGGATATTTTTCGCTGAACAATCCGCATTCCAGACCGGCATGAATGCCCAGTACGCGCGGTTCCTTACCGAACAGTTGCTTGTAGGTGGCTACAGCCAGCTTCAGAATTTCGGAATTCGGATTCATCTTCCATCCCGGATACCCCTCGCCCACGGTTACTGTGGCTCCGGCCAGTTCAAATGTGGCCTTGATCGTGTTGCTCATATTATGACGTGCACTCAGGATGCTGCTGCGCTGACTGGTGACAACGACAATCTGATTGCCTTCCTGAAGACGGATGCTGGCCAGATTGGAGCTGGTCTCCACCAGATCAATGTCCTGGCACATGGACAAAACGCCGTTGTGCACAGCCTGCAAAGCGGTGATCAGACGGCGGGTTACTTCACGATCGACCGCCGTAGCACGCACATCCGTGCTCTCGAGAAGAAACTCCATCTTCTTCTCGGTCACACTATATTCTTCTTCCACATCGGCTGCAAACAAATTCCAGTCGACCCGGATGTTTTCCTTGTCCTTCATCGGGATAGCACATACGGCACCTGCTTCACGCGGAATGGCATTGTGCAGGCCTCCGGCCTGGATGTCGCAAAGATAGAGGTCGTACTTCTGCATACTGTTATACAGGAACCGGGCCAGAATCTTATTGGCATTGGCCCGCATCTTGTTGATGTCGTCACCGGAATGTCCGCCCGTAAGGCCCTTAACCTTCAACTCGAAATAGAAATAGTCGGCCGGTGCGGCAATCGGTTCGAAATGGAACACAGCCGTGGTTCCGGCACCACCGGCACAGCTGACAAACAGTTGCCCTTCATCTTCTGAATCGAGATTAATCAGCATTTCTCCACTCATGAAGCCGGGTTCCAGCGCAAATGCACCGCTAAGACCGGTTTCCTCGTCACGGGTGAACAAGCACTCGATCGGACCGTGCTGAATATCCCCGGAAGCCAAAACAGCCATCTGCATGGCCATACCGATACCGTCGTCGGCACCAAGCGTAGTTCCCTTGGCACGCATCCACTCGCCGTCGACATACGTCTGAATGGCATCCCGTTCAAAATCAAACTCCACATCACGATTTTTTTCACAGACCATGTCCATGTGGCTCTGAAGCACTACTTTCTTGCGATTCTCCATGCCGGAAGTAGCCTGCTTGCAGATCAGCACATTGCCGCATGCGTCCTGTTTGTATTCCAAATGATGTTTTTCTGCGAAATCTTTCAGAAATGCAATCATTTTCTCCTCCTTTTTAGAAGGACGGGGCACCTTGTTGATTTGTGCAAAACATTCAAATACGCACGCGGGCTTTAATTCTACCTGACTCATAGAGCTAAATATTTACTTATTTTTTACTTGTTGATATTACTAAAATTGGTTAAAAGCATTAGGATAGATCATTACCTGATTTTTTAAGCGTATCTTTGCATTCGAAAACCCGACATGATCTTGATCATGCAAATATAATAAAAATGTTGAAGACTTTATTGCTGACGCTGGTAATTATTGCCGTAAGCATGGTTTTATTGGCCATAAAAATCATCATCAAGAAAAATGGACGTTTCCCGAACACACACATCGGGCACAGCGCAGCCATGAGGAAGCGAGGCATCAACTGCGTACAAAGCATGGACCGCATGGAGCGTAGAGAAAATCCGCACCGGATTGCAGAATTGAAAAAAAACGAATGATTATTAAACATTGAATAGATGAAGAAAGCTACCTTATTCCGCACCAGCCTCTTGGCGGTGGCAACGGTCATCTCTCTCGGCAGTTGCACAAAACAGGGAAATAACGGCCCCGCCGGTTCAAGCACATCGGAGGCAACAGGAGTACAAAAAATCGGTTATGTAGAAATCGATACCTTGATGTCACAATACAATTTCTGCAAGGACTACACGCTTCTGATGAATAAAAAAGGAGAAAACATCCGGACCACCTTAGCCAACAAGGAACGTGCCTTGCAACAGAAAGCTGCCGAACTTCAGCGAAAATATGAATCGAACGGCTTCACTACCCGCGACGAACTGGAAGGAGCACAGATGGCCATTGCCAAACAGCAACAGGATCTTCAGGCCCTGAACGACCAGCTGATGAATGAATTCGCCATGGAACAGGCCAAATTCAACAATCAGTTGCGCGATTCCATTCAAGCTTTCCTGAAAGAATACAACAAAGACAAGAAATTTGATTTCATCATCAGTAAAGCTGGTGACAACTTGTTGATTGCCAATCCGGAATTCGACATTACGGAAGATATTGTCAAAGGATTGAACAGTCGTTATAAAACCAGCCCGGACATTGCTGAAAAAATCAGCAAATAAGTAATTTGGCTTCGGCCACAAAATGAAGGGACACTTAAAAACGGGCTGTGAGACCGACCTAAAAGCTTCTTTTAAGGTCGGTCTTTTTTTTATTCCCTTTCAAAGACTTCATCTACTTTTTGCTACCAAAAAACGGGAGTCATATCCTACTTCGGACATAACTCCCGTCAAATTTTAATAAATTCGCCTAATTATCGAACCTGAAATGACCGACTATTTTTTCTTAGCCGGAGCACGTTTTGCCTTTGGTGCCGGTTTCTCTTCTTCCTCAGCCTGAACAGCCGATTCCAACTTCTTCAGGCGAGCGTTCAAACGGACTATTTCCTTGTTCTTCACTTCGATCTCCTCACCTTGATTCTTGATGGTAGTCAGCAAAGCATTCAATTCTTCATTCTCGATCTCCGAGGGGTACAAATTATTGACCCGGTTCATGAAATCGGCCAAAATATTCATGTAGTTGGTGAAAGCATCGTATGGAGAATCATAAATGCCCCGATACATTCCTCCACTGTTAGGCTTGGTTGTCATAAAGCGGAAATTATTGCTGGCCTGCAAATAATCCCAATCTTGCTTGATACGACGGTCGTTACAAATACGAACCCGATCGGCAACGCTATAAAGCTTGTCGAACGCCTCACGCTGCATGACATTACCCAGACAGAAGGACGTATCACGCTCTTCATCGATCCAGGACATCGGATAAGGCACATCAATGGCAGCCACGGAAGGATGGGCGGCAATCACCTCAGAAGGAGTAGAGAATGTAATGCCCCGCTGCTTGGCACATGCCGGCAAGGCTTTCAGGAATTCAAGGATATTGGATGAAAGTGGCTGGAAAATACCAATAGCACACAGTTCCATAAAGATATTGATGACTTCTTCTCCTTCCGGCATGGAAGCAATCCAATCCATGTATTTATCGGCAAACAACGGATACTCATTCCAGCTGGAATTGTTAAAACGCAAACAAATGTCGTCAGACAGTTTAAAATCGCGGAGCAGAAGCTTCAGGTTGGGATCCTGATTGCAGTGATATACATAATGCGGACTCTTCCATCCCAGGACATGTTTGGCTCCTTCTGTCAACATGCCTTTGAAACCCATTGAAGAAACCACAGAACCGATCTCATCGGAATAGATCAACGAAGAATTACGGAATACTTGCGGTGTCTGACCAAACAGTTCCTTGATCTTCCGGGCCAGACGGAGAGTTTCTTCCTTAAAGCATTCTTCATTAACTAATGAAGACAAACCATGGGAATAAGGCTCGGCCAAAAATTCGACACACCCGGTTTCGTTCAATTCCTGCAGCAGTTCGATAACGTTGGGCGCATGGTTTTCCAAGAGTTCGATAGCAACGCCTGACAAGGAGATGGCTACCTTGAAATATCCTTCATTATTACGGGCCATTTCAATGAGAGTCTGCAGCGCCGGAACATAAGAACGCTCGGCAGTCTCCGTAATACCCCGTTCATTTTCATAATCATCATAATAATAATGATCTGCACCAATTTCAAAAAAGCGGTAACGCTTCAAATGAATATTCTGGTGAATCTCAAAATAAAGACAAACGGTTTTCATATTATAGATCTTTTAATTATTTACATTTTTGAATCGTCTCATCATAAAGTTTCCGGATACGCTGACCAACTTTCTCCCACGTAATCCCGTCGACCTCCTTCTTACCTTCAACCTGGAGATAATCATGAAGTGCCTGATTGGTACACAAGGAATACATGGCATCTGCCATAGCATCAATGTCCCAATAATCTGTTTTAATACATTTATCCAAAATCTCAGCACAACCCGACTGTTTACTGATGATCGAAGGCACACCGCTTTGCATCGCTTCGAGCGGTGATATACCGAATGGTTCGGAAACGGAAGGCATTACATAGACATCACTGTCGCGGAAACATTCGAACACCTGCTTGCCTTTCATGAATCCGGGGAAATGGCAACGGTCCGCTATGCCGTAAGCCGCAGCCATTTCGATCATGGCATTCATCATATCACCGCTTCCGGCAAAACAGAAGCGGACATTGTGCGTACGGTCCAACACGCGTTTCGCTGCCTCGATAAAATATTCCGGTCCTTTCTGCATGGTGATTCGTCCCAAATAGGTAATCACTTTCTCCTTGCGCTCGGAACTCGGCTTACGCTGGTCGACGATGGCTTGCAACTCCGGCGCCAAAGGATAAACAGCATTGTGCATGGCAAAACATTTTGCCGGATCCTGATGATAATGATTGATGACAGTCTGACGGGTCAGTTCGCTGACACACATGATGCAATCGGCATGGTCCATACCGTTTTTCTCTATGCCGTAAACGGTAGGATTGACATTCCCCCGGCTACGGTCAAAATCAGTAGCATGAACATGGATCACCAAAGGCTTGCCACTAACCTGCTTGGCATGAATACCGGCCGGATAAGTCAGCCAGTCGTGTGCATGGATAATATCATACGTCTGCTGCCGGGCAACGACTCCGGCCACAATGGAATAGTTGTTAATCTCCTCATGCAAATTGTCCGGATAACGGCCAGAGAATTCTATACAGCCTAAATCATTCACATACATGTAACTGAAATCAGCATAGATATGATCACGCAAATCGTAATAAAGCTGCGGATCCATGTAATTGCCCACCCGGCTCTTTACATAATCCCAGTTGACATCACGCCAGACAATGGGCACACTGTTCATACCGATTATCTTCAAGAAGCTCTGATCCTCATCACCCCACGGCTTGGGGAGACAGAAAGTTATTTCCATATCTTGCTGTACGGAAAGACCTTTGGTAAGTCCGTAACTGGCTGTTCCTAAACCTCCCAGGATATGAGGAGGAAACTCCCATCCAAACATTAATACTTTCATATTTGTTCCTCCCTATTTTTATTCCAGATTATACTTTTCCAACAACTTGACCACCCGCATAATCTCAGCCACATTCATGGCAAAGGAAATGGCTCCGCGGCCATGGAAAGGCGGATTACCATCGAACAACTCAGGAATGGTACCAATGCAATGGTAGAACAGTTCCTCTTCATATCCGACAAGCTGCCGCTCTATGAAACTGATACGACTGTACTTGTATATACGCAGGCACGCTTCCATATAGAATCCGGCCAGCCAAGGCCATGCCGTGCCCTGATGATAAGCATAATCACGCTGAATCTGAGGGCCTACATACATCGGATTATAACCATTGCTCTTCGGACTCAACGAACGAAGACCTTTCGGAGTCAACAATTCCTTGGTACAGACATCCAGCACGGATTTTTGCTGCTTGGGCTCTAATGGAGAATAATCGAAAGCAACTGTAAATATCATGTTCGGGCGAACACTCCAGTCAACCCTCCCCTGTTCCTCATCAACGTAATCCATCAGATAGCCGTATTCGTTGTAGAACATGTCACGGAAAGAAACTGCAGCCTTTGCTGCCAAAGCCTCATACTTCTGGGCTCTTTCCGTATCGCCTGTTTCAGAACAAATGAAAGCACAATATTTCAAGGCATTATACCACAAGGCATTAAACTCAACGATATAACCCGTACGAGGAACAATTGGTTTGCCATTTGCCGTAGAATTCATCCACGTAATCGCCTTGTCTTTTCCATCAGAACAAACCAGGCCATTATCCTTGACAACCAGATTAGGATGGCCTCCGGCAAGCAAATAGTCCATAATATCGTGCAACAGACTACCATATTTTTCCTTGCATTTCGTCATGGAAACAATATTTCCGTATTGCTGAATACACCAGACAGCCCAAAGAAGAACATCAGGATGCTCCATTTCATAAATACGCACGCTTAAAGGACGTCCGGCAATAAAATCCTCAATACCCTTACGGGCTGTTTCCATGAACATTTCATAATGATCGACCTCACCATTTACAAGGGTAAGTCCAGGCAGAGAGATAAACATATCCCGCGCACGACACTTAAACCAGGGATATCCTGCAAGAATATAATTCTCCCCGTCCCGATAATTAAAGAACTGATGAGCAGAATTGACCAGGCAATGATAGAAATTGTCGCGCGGAGTGCGTACTTTGATCTCAAAATCGACAATCTCCTTCAACTGGGATGTCTTGATTTCATTCAATCCGGCAGAAAAAACGACGCTCTCTCCTTTATTAATAGGAAACTCAAAATATCCCGGAACATAAAGATCTTCGTTCGAAGCATAGCCGCGCTCCTGTTCCTTAGGATATTCTACCCCACGGTACCAATCGGGCTGATAGACGAACTCATTTTTCTTGTCGAGCTGCATATATAAATCGGGATAGCCCTCATACATACAGGTTTTGATGCCGTTGCTGACAAGCTGGTAGTCACGGGATGCACGCGAATTTTCATGGGTATATTCCCGTACGCTTCGGAAAGCCAGGAAAGGACGCAGACGCAAGATCGTTTCCGAATGGGCCTCCATTAACGTATAACGGATAATGATGCGGTTTTCATAATGCTGAAAAACCTTTTCTTTCTTCAGCACAACTCCTCCCACCCGATAAATTGTAGTAGGAACCTGCTGGCATTCAAATTCACGAATGTACTTGTGGCCGTGAGGACTGAAATTGTCGCCCTGATACTTGTGTAAGCCTAAATTAAATTCAGCGCCATGCTGAATTACTGTTTCATCCAACGACGAAAGCAAGACATGATTCTCATCATCCAACTCAGGAACCGGCACCACCAGAAGGCCATGATATTTTCTTGTGTTACAATCGACAATTGTAGAACAAGAATACGCTCCTGAACGGTTTGATCGCAAAATCTCTTTAGGAAGAGATTCTTCCAGATTCGTCATCAGAGTTTTGTCAAATCGTAAATAACTCATAGTCGATATATTAAGGTTTTTAAAAATACCCGTTTAAATTCTGCGTGCTTTTTGCACAGTTCAAAAATAATAATTTTCAGGTTAAATTAAAAGTTATTCAGTATTTTTATTCCCAGAAAAATCATTTTTCTCAAAATTGGCGCGTATTTATCTCAAAAAACTTTGTTGTAAAACATATATTATTGTATTTTTGTGTCGAATAACATAATTACAGCCGAATCTACATGACAAAAAAGGAACTCAGTGAAAGCGAAGTCTTGGAAAAATTAAACGATCTGTGGGAACCATTGAACGACACACAGCGACAATTTTTAAAAGACAATATCACGCTTCACACGTATAAGAAAAATGAATCCATATATTGTGAAGGGGAATTACCAGATCAGCTCATGTGTCTGTTGTCCGGAAAAGTAAAGATATTCAAAAATGGGGCTGGAGGTCGCAACCAAATCATACGAGTGATCAAGCCTGTAGAATATTTCGGATACAGAGCCTCGTTCGCCGGACAAAGTTTTGTCACGGCAGCAGCTGCCTTTGAATATTCAATAGTCGGCATGATTCCCATGAGCATCATCACTAAATTAGTCAGCGAAAACAACAAACTGGCATGGTTTTTCATCCGCCAGTTAGCCATAGATCTGGGAGTTGCTGACGAACGGACTGTAAACCTGACACAAAAACATATACGCGGCAGGCTTGCAGAATCCCTACTGTTTCTGAAAGAAAGTTATGGCGTGGAAGCTGACGGATGTACCCTGAGCATCTATCTTTCACGCGAAGACCTGGCCAATCTGTCGAATATGACGACCTCAAATGCCATAAGAACTCTGTCTAACTTCGCTTCCGAAAAGATTATCGCCATTGACGGCAGAAAAATAAAATTGATCAAAGAAGCAGAATTAGAAAGAATTTCCAGAATCGGTTAAGCCGCGTTCTTCCCGATGAAAGAGCAGTCGTAAACGAACCTTCCAGAACCAGGGGGTAAGGCAAAAGAAAAATCTGCGCATATATATAAGAAAAAGTAAAAATATATCCAAGAAAAGCTCTATCACTTTCCTAAAATGGAATTTGATAGAGCTTTTTTTGAATCTGGAATGATAAAAAGCGAAGAATCAACTCGACTCGAAGTAATTTCGCTACTTTATCTCTAAAAATCTAATTGCCTCGCTACACAAAAAAATCAGGGGATAACAAAATTAAGCCATTCCTGTCTGACCTCAATATCCATCGGCATAGAAGCATCTTTCCATACGGTACCATCCAAACTGACAGTAGCATTTCCATGTTCGAGAAAATGAACACAACGCGTACGATAGGCCTTTACATTCTTATGATTGAGAAAACGTCCCCATAGCAATAGCCACAAGCCCTCAAACATTCGAGACAGTTCCGGGCTTGAAACCACAGAAACATCCAGCATGCCATTATACGGTACACAGCTTGGAGTCTGTCCGTATCCGGTAGCATTTCCGATACACACCGTCATTACTTGCTTGTCGATCTCATCCTGATTCAGCTTAAAATGCATTCTGGTCTCCATCCTATGGAAAAACAACAAAAAAACGGAAGAGAAGAAGGACAGGCTTCGTAATCCCCAAAAACGGAAAGTCCGATGCTTGATGCTCATAATATTGGCAACAAGCCCTACATTAACGCAATTTAAAAAATATCGTTGTACATCATCATGATCCGGAATGTGGATCTTACAAACCCCGACATCTACCTTACGCGTCCGACCAGCCAACAAAACATCTACAGCTTTCTTGTAATTATCCTCTTCCAAACCCCAGAACTTGGCAAAATCGTTCGCCCAACCATAAGGAATGACACCAAGCGCAACCTCGCGACGCACCTCATCTCCTTCAGAAAGAATGCCATTCAAGGCCCGATTCAGAGCCGCATCCCCCCCAACAACGACAATTTTCCGATAGCCGTTGGCTGCCAACATAGCAGCCAAGCGCTCTACCGACTCCTTGTCCTCACTCTGAACAAAATCATAAGAGACATGCTTTTCGCGCAAATATTTCTGGATTGCTTCCCAATGTTTCTGGGATTTCCGGATACCTTCTTTCGGACAATAAACAATCCCCCATCTTGATGCTTCTACCGACATAATTCCTATTTTAACTCTGCAAAAATACACAAATTCATCTAATTTGTGCAATGCCAACACATTTTTTCCCGCCTATACACGCAACAAATTCAAGATTTCGGCCACTCGAACTTCCAACGGATCAGAAACCTTTTGCCAATAAATTTTTATTCCCCGCCGCTCCATTCCTCGAAACCAGGTCATCTGACGTTTGGCAAACTGATGTATGGCTATCTCCAATTGATGGAACATCTCTTCATAAGTCAATTTACCGAGTACATGCAAGGTCAGATATTTATATTCCAAACCATAATAAATCAATTGCTCTGGCGAAATGCCTTGCTCAAGCAACGAACGCACTTCATCGAGCATACCTTCATCCAAACGTTGTTGCAATCGGTCAGAAATTTTTCTCCTGCGCTGCTCTCTATCGATCATCGTCCCGATGACAAGTGAATGTATTGTGGGAAACGAACGTTCCTCGCAAGCGTGAGTCCGATAATATTCTTCAATTTCAATAGCTCGCACCGCTCTTTTAACAGTATCAACATCAGTCGTATTGTGCAATTTCTTATAGGAAGACAAGATTTCTGTTAGTTCGCCCAAAGATTTGTGTTCCAACCGGCCACGTAACTCAGGATTTTCAGGAACAGGCAACAAACGGTAACCTTTAAGTACCGACTCAATATATAATCCCGTTCCACCACAAAGAACAGGAAAAGCATCTCTTAACTTGATCTGCTGATATGCCGTCAGAAAATCCCGCTGATATTCAAATACATTGTATTTCGTACCCGGTTCAACAATGTCGATCAAATGATAAGGAACTTGCCTGCCATCCACAACATAATCTCCCAGATCCTTTCCTGTACCGAGATCCATCTGCCGATAAACCTGACGGCTGTCCGCACTGATAATTTCGCCGGAAACAGCAGCGGCAAGGGCTGCAGCCAAACTTGTTTTCCCGGAAGCCGTCGGTCCGAGAATAGTCACCATATCATACGAAAAATCCATGCAAAAGCTAAATTAAAGAATAAAGCAAATAGAACCAATGCGCAACTACTCCGGCAATCAAACCGCTAATCAAATGGATCATCATGGCTTTTGAGGTCAATTGACGATAACCGATCGCATCAAATATTGCAGAATACGTTGAAAGAAATCCACTCCAACTGATCCCGATCGCCGTAAATACAGCTACAACGTTACCATCCATGAATCCCTCGGACATAAACAGAGGAACCTGACCTAAAGCAGCCCCAACAGTTCCAAGCGAGGTAATTGGAAAAGCGACGAGCTCGGGATGCTTAAAGCCAAAAAGCCAGTCAAAAATAAAATTGACTTTTCCGGCGAGCGCCGGCAGTATGGCAATTCCCTGATACGGCGATCCGTCGTACTGTCCGTCGGCACCGGGACCAAACGTCAACAAGAAAACAGCTGTTGAAATAATGACAACTCCAGGAATAATGGCCAGTCCAAGATCAACGCCTGTCTTGCCACCATCAAGAAGCGCATTCAAAAAACGAATAAAAGTACTCTCCTTTGCCTGAAGCATTTCGTTGCGACGTTCCTCAAGTGTTCGTTTTTCTTCGGGAGCAACTGTTGTCACAGGAACCATTTCATCAAAAGACGGATCCATCGACAACAAGATTTTCTGAAATACCCGTGTTGATATAATACATCCAACTATGGCTGCAAGAACGCCCAAAAGCGGTTCCACGGCATAACCTTTACCCAGCATAAAAACAACGACTATCAGTCCCATGCCAAACGCAGTACCATAATTGATAAACGAAATCAATTGGTATTTCTTAAAATATTTACAGAAGTTGGGATCCTGAGTCAACGTCAGCACAGAAGGATTGTCAGACAGGAACGGCATAATGGCACCCAGAATAGCAACACCGGGTAAATGAAATATCGGACGCATCAGACGACCGAAACTGAACTCAAAGATCCGCACCACACCAAATTCGATAAACAGACGACTCAAGGCCCCTGAAAGCACAACCACACCCATAAGATAAAACACCGTCTGCAAAAGCAGATCATGGGCTGTATTCATGATTGTATTCAACATGTTTGACAATCCCATTATATTGCCGATATAGGAAAACACGGCAATAAACACGATAATAAAGACAAAGCCTTCTATCGTCTTACGCTGCAGCAAGGCGTAACGCAACTTCTTTATATCCATTGAGCATTTTATATTAAACGATGCAAAATTAGATAAAAAAAGCCACTCAGTCAAAAACTGAGTGGCTTTATTATAGGTTGCAATAAAAATTAACCGTTTACTTTCTTCATGTGAGCGATCAAATCCAATACCTTGTTAGAGTAACCGATTTCGTTGTCATACCAAGAAACCACCTTAACAAAAGTATCAGTCAAAGCGATACCAGCCTTAGCATCGAAGATAGAAGTATGAGTGTCACCCAAGAAATCTGAAGAAACGACAGCATCTTCAGTATAGCCAAGGATACCCTTCAATTCGCCTTCAGAAGCAGCCTTCATAGCAGCGCAAATTTCTTCATACTTAGCAGGTTTAGCCAAATTAACAGTCAAGTCTACAACTGAAACGTCCAAAGTAGGAACACGCATAGACATACCTGTCAACTTACCGTTCAAAGAAGGAATAACCTTACCTACGGCCTTAGCAGCACCAGTTGATGAAGGAATGATATTGCCAGAAGCAGCACGACCACCTCTCCAGTCTTTCATTGAAGGACCGTCAACTGTCTTCTGAGTTGCAGTTGTTGAGTGAACTGTAGTCATCAAACCGTCAGTAATACCCCAATTGTCGTTCAACACTTTAGCGATAGGAGCCAAGCAGTTAGTCGTACAAGAAGCGTTAGAAACGAACTGAGTACCCTTTACATAAGTGTTTTCATTAACACCGCAAACGAACATAGGAGTTGCATCCTTAGAAGGAGCAGACATAACTACATACTTAGCACCAGCCTCGATGTGAGCCTGAGCCTTTTCCTGAGTCAGGAACAAGCCAGTAGACTCAACTACGTATTCAGCCTCTACTTCATTCCACTTCAAATCAGCAGGATTACGCTCAGCTGTTACGCGGATCTCTTTACCGTTAACGATCAATTTGCTGTTCTCAACATCAGCTTCGATTGTACCCTGGAATGCACCGTGCATGGTATCATACTTCAACATATATGCCAAGTAATCTACTGGACACAAGTCATTGATACCTACGATCTGAATGTCGCTACGATTTTGAGCTGCACGGAATACGAAACGGCCGATACGACCGAAACCGTTAATACCTACTTTAATCATCTTTCTTTGTCTTTAAAAATTAAAGGTTAGAATATAAGTTATTTCTCTCTATCAAATATCGGACTGACCGCCTGTCAGCCACAATTACAAGTATGAGCAGCCCCACAAGACATCAGCACAACAGCTGACAGAACTATTAAACTGATGTAGCCTGCAAGTCTCATTTTCCTTGTTTTCATCACTGCAAAATTAATAAATTCTTTTGTAATTCTACCTATTTATAATAGAAAAATATCCTAAAAATTTTAGGTGTGAGCTTTTTTATTCCCACTCGATTGTCGAAGGCGGCTTTGAGGAGATATCATAACATACACGATTTACTCCTTTGACTTTGTTTATGATGTCATTGCTGACCTTCGCCAGAAATTCATAAGGTAAATGAGCCCAGTCAGCCGTCATAGCATCTGTACTGGTCACAGCACGCAGAGCTACAGCCCGTTCGTAAGTACGTTCATCACCCATGACACCGACACTTTTAATCGGCAACAAAATAACTCCTGCCTGCCATACCTGATCATACAAGCCCCAATCGCGCAATCCCTGAATGAAAATATCATCAGCATCCTGAAGAATACGGACCTTTTCCGGAGTAATATCACCCAGGATTCGTACGGCAAGTCCCGGCCCCGGGAACGGGTGACGCGTAATCAAATGCTCCGGCATACCCAACTGACGTCCCACACGGCGCACCTCATCCTTGAAAAGCCATTTCAAAGGCTCGCAGAGTTTCAGGTTCATTTCCTTGGGAAGTCCGCCTACATTATGATGGCTTTTTATGGTTTTACCCGTAATATTCAGGCTTTCGATACGATCCGGATAAATTGTACCTTGAGCCAGCCATTTGGCATCCGTAATCTTATGTGCTTCAGCATCAAAAACTTCTATAAAGTCACGACCTATAATTTTACGTTTCTGTTCCGGATCGGTAACGCCTTCCAGATCCTTGAAAAACTTGGCACTGGCATCTACGCCGATAACATTCAATCCCAAGCATTCATAATCATGCAGTACGTTTTTAAACTCATTCTTCCGCAACATGCCATGATCCACAAAAATACAAGTCAGATTCTTGCCAATGGCTTTATTCAGCAGCACGGCTGCAACGGAGGAATCCACACCGCCACTCAAACCGAGAATCACACGGTCGTTACCCAGTTGCTCTTTGAGTTCTGCCACTGTCGTATCAACAAATGAAGCCGCACTCCAATCCTGCTTGCCGCCACAGATATCCACTACGAAATTTTTCAGCAGAAGTGTTCCTTGCACGCTGTGAAAAACTTCTGGATGAAATTGAACACCCCATAAAGGCTCACCTTCAGCCTGATAGGCCGCATTAACCACTTTGTCGGTGGATGCTATCACCTTAAAATGATCCGGTAGAGCTGTAATCGTATCACCATGACTCATCCACACCTGAGAGTGCTCATCGAACCCCTTGAACAATGGATTCTCATGGTCAAAAGTCGCCAGATTAGCACGTCCATACTCCCGGCTTCCAGCTGGCTCCACCTTACCGCCCAAAGCATAACTCATATATTGTGCACCGTAACAAATACCCAGAATCGGATATTTTCCACGAATCTCACTTAAGTCTATTTTAAAAGCGCTTTCATCATAAACACTAAAAGGTGAACCGCTCAAAATGACTCCGATTACCGAGGGATCATCTTTAGGAAACTTGTTATACGGGAGAATCTCACAGAAGGTATCCAGTTCACGAACTCTACGTCCGATAAGCTGAGTGGTCTGTGAACCAAAGTCCAGAATAATAATTTTCTGTTGCATAGAATAAAAAGTTTGCTTATTTAACTGCAAAAATACAATAAAAATTCAGTTTAGCCACATAGATTCATCAAGAAATCATCAGCCAAAGCCAATGTTTCCTGTTTTCCGACGTCCATAATCTGCAAACCCGGCATCGGATACCCACAAATATCTTCATGATGACATATGGACAGATAAAAATCAATAATGGAAAAACGGTCGGGCCACTGGTCAAAATAAGGAAAAAGACACGGAGAACTTGTATGCACTCCCGCAAAGGCATATTTTTTACAACGACTGGGATCCAGATCCGGATAAGGCGACTTGACCTCTCCTGTCTGCACATTGGTCCACCCGACCAAATGATTCTCATCATCGAAAAGCAAATAACGCTGTGTCTGCCGCTCACTCACCAGCAGAGTTGCCGCATGCCTTTTCCCCAAATGGTAAAATGAACCCAGATCTACATTATTAAGTATATCCACATTATGCACTAAAAAAGGCTCGTCAAAATATCCTGCTGCTTTTTTGATGCCTCCACCAGTATCCAGTAGCTGGTCTGTCTCATCGCTGAAATAGACCTGCATGCCATAATGATTCATCGATGCCACATGATCCCGGATCATCTGTGCAAAATGATGAATATTAATAACCACTTCAGTAACACCAGCCTGAAGCAAACGCTTCATTAAAATATCCAGAAGTGGAGTTCCACCAACCGGAACCAGTGCTTTCGGCATCGTGTCTGTCAGCGGCTTGAGACGTGTTCCAAGTCCTGCCGCAAAAATCATTGCTTTCATAAATACGTTCTCATTTTGGTCCGTTCATTAATGAGCCGCCGGAAAAGCCTTAAAATGCTGCTCTATATTCTGTTCCCGATGACAGAGATAAATCTCTACCCCGAATTTCTTGTTCAGGTGTTCAGCCAGGTGTTGCGCGGAATAAACACTCCGGTGTTGTCCTCCGGTACAACCGAAACAAAACATCAGATCCGTAAATCCCCGCTGCAAATAACGGGCCACATGGGCATCAGCCAGTGCATATACCGAATCCAGAAATTTCAGAATCTCGCCGTCGTCCTCCAAAAAACGAATCACGGGCTCGTCCAGTCCCGTCAGTTTCTTATAAGGTTCATATCGTCCGGGATTATGCGTACTCCGACAATCAAACACATATCCGCCCCCATTACCCGAAGAATCTTCAGGAATACCCTTACGATACGAGAAGCTGAAAATCCGGACAACCAAGGGCCCTTTGCCGTCATATTTGGAGAACGTGGCCGGTCCGTCTGCTTCGTGAGATTTATAAATATTGACCTCAGCTGTTTTCAAACCATCCGAACGCGTCACCGGATCTGCTTTCGGAAACTGATATTTCGGCAGGCAAACCAGATCATACAACACCTGATGCAAATAAGGATAAGGACATGCGCCTTCCTCGAGCAGGTCTTTAAGATTCTGTATTGCCGGCGGAATGCTGGTGAGAAAATGTTTTTTCTGCTCAAAGTATCCCCGGAAGCCATACGTACCCAACACTTGTAAAATACGGAACAGAACAAACATTTTCAAACGTCTGCGAAACTTCATTTCATCAACTTCCGTATATTGCTTTAAAGCATTGATGTAGACCGAAATCAGTTCCTCACGCAAGGCCGGAGCATACCGCGCTGACGCCTGCCACAGAAAGCTGGCCACATCATATTCTACCGGTCCTTTCCGGCCACCCTGAAAATCAATAAAATAAGGATTACCGGCCTCATCCAGCATGACATTACGCGCCTGAAAATCTCGGTATAGAAAAGCTTCGCCATGTTCGGCAGTCAGTTCCTTGGCCATCAGCTGAAAGCTGGCTTCCAACTTCAATTCGTGGAAATCAACGCCGGATGCCTTCAAAAAGCAATATTTGAAATAATTCAGGTCGAACAAGACATTGGTCACGTCCATCTCCTGCTGAGGATAACACCGTGAGAAATCAAGCCCGCGCGCACCACGGATCTGAATATCGGGGAGCTCGGCAATGGTCCGTCGGAGCAAAGTCTTTTCTTCTTCTGTATAGCGTCCTCCAGCTTCACGTCCACGGGCAAGCGCATCAAACAAAGAACGGTTACCCAAATCCGTCTGCAAATAGCGCAATCCTTCCTCGTCAACAGCCAATACCCGCGGAACGGGTAATTTTCTCAGATTAAAATGTTCTGCCAAATAAATAAAGGAGCGGTTCTCGTCCAGCGACGTTCCGATCACTCCGATAACCGATGAATTATCAGCTCCATACATCCGGTAATACTGCCGGTTGCTCCCTGCTCCCGGCAGACGTTCTATGTGTGAAGGCTCGGCTTGTGCCCATTGCTTATAACATGCGATCAGTTTTTCCATAATCTCAAATTCCTTTCCGATACCATATATTCATCACCTTGCGTTTCACTGCAACCACATTGATCAGACTGACCAAAACAAACAGACCGAATCCGCAAAGACAGGCCGGCATCATGGAACCCGTCTGCAACTGCGGGAAAATATCCAAAACAAGACTCAGATAATAATTTCGAATGCCATATAACAGAATTAAAACAATCAGCAACACCAAAGCATTCAAACCGATTGCCAAAATCTGATAAGGCAGAGCCACTCGTAATGGACTATATCCGATCAACAGCAGATTTTCCAGTTTGGTCGTATTTTTCTGAACCAAAAGATAGATACTCAAGATCAGGATATAGAAAGACAAGGCGCTGATCAACAATCCGACAACCATTACCAATCCCGTTATCAGTTTCAGGAAATAGGTTGTCTTGCCCGCATCCAGTTTATCCAGATCGGTTTCATAATTTTTTTTCTCGACATAAGAAGCTATGGAAGGATCTGTCGGGTTATTGACCTCAACAATAAGCCTGGTTGGCGCCGTATCGGCATCGGGGGCAAAGGTAGCATTACTCCACTCCATGAAATTCTGAGGCACAAGAATCGTATTCAGACGACTGCTGAAGCCGATGACCCGCCCCCGAAACACTTCCTGCCGGCCATTTCCCCGCATCCGGACTGCAATATCAATCATGCCGATAAGTCCTTCCGATATCTGAGGCAGTGAACGGCTTTGGGCAAAACCGAAATTATACAAAGCCAAATAATTGCGGGGCAGAATAATCGGGACAACCCGGCTTTCAGGATCAAATGTCCAGGCGGCCGACTCTACATCAACAAACTCGTCAGGTACAGATTCAAAGAACATTTCCGTTGAGAAAGAAAGCGTTCCCTTAATGCCCAAACTGGCATCCACCCGATACTGACTCGACGTGAAGGCACCGATCGTATGCACAAACTGCTGCTGTTTCAGATCGTCTATTTCTTTCCGGGTGAACTTGGAATTTCCTCCAGTGAAAGACCCCACCAGACTTATCTTCTTGGACAACACCAGATAATCCTTCTTAATAAAGCTGTCACCTTGTGTAAAAACCGGCAAAATATCCTGATAGAACTGAATGCTCAACAGAACGATCAACATGCCAAGAAGATTCGCGAAGAAAAAACCGACAAACTGCGATTTGCTGATATGCTGACGCAATAATTTCCAAACCAAACTCATAGACGGAATGTTTTTGAATAATTCAGATTCATATGCTTTCCTATGCTGGTCACAATCAATCCGGCCCCCTGATGCCGAACCTCCTCAAGCATCAGTTCCCCCATAATCCGGCCATTTTCATCGTCGAGATGACTGACCGGCTCGTCGGCCAGCAAAAAATCAAAAGGTTGTACCAAGGCTCTCATCAAAGCCACCCGCTGCTGTTGCCCGAAGCTCATACAACGTATTTTTCTGTCTATTTTGTCAGCAATCCCCAGACGTTCGAACCAGGACAATATTTCCTTTTTCTTTTTCCAACCGGTCAGGGCGTTTTTGATCGCCACATTCTCATAAGCGGTAAGCTCCGGAAACAACCGCAGTTCCTGAAACAACAGACTCAAATGCTGCTTGCGTATGTCCACCCAGTCGCGCACTTTCAACGCCGAAATATTCTGCCCGTCAAAACAAATGATTCCCTGATAGTCGCGTCGGTAACCCGTAAGATAACTGCACAATGACGATTTACCCGTACCCGAATTTGCTTCAATCAGATATATGTGTTCCTTCTCCAGGGAAACTTCCTGGTGCCAGATATCGCTACAGATTTCATTCTGCGAAGCAAACACCACCGGCAAAGTATTTTTCAAATCAATTCTATCCATATCCGTTGCTTACGATTTTTATAAAAAGGGCAGGCATCAGCCTACCCTCGGTTCTTCCTTAATGACGGAAACATTCAATATCCCATAATCTGTCTTATAGGCGCGACTCCTTTTTTAAAGATGAAGTTTACGTCCAGACTGTTCACATCTTTCATACGCAAAGTGACTGCATCGAGGCCGCCGAAATCTTTCTCCTGCAAAACCGGTACTAAGCCTCCGAACGAATCTATCAACGGCTGATTAGCCTCCCAGGCGCCATGTACATCCAACCACAGATAAAAAAGACTGCCTTCAATTTCTTGCCGGTAAGGATCAAGCTTGGACGACTGCCATTGCGACGGCTCCGCAACAAAACGTCCAGGCTGACCGGTAGCAACAAACAGATAATCATCATGGAGCATACCGATCTGCGATTCAAAAGAAGATGTCCGTACGGTAAATACTCCCTGATTCCAGTTCAGAAGCATCTCTGGTGTGCTGTGCTCCGCCCATTCGGAAGCACCTTTCAGGATCTGTTTGTCTTTCATTTCCGAAACAAAGACATAAGAACCTTCAGCTCCCGTAGGAAAACCAGCACAGTCACCATCTATATTCTTCATCAACGATTCTGCGTCGAACACGTGGTTGGCCATCATCAGAAACATTAAAAACGTATTGTTCTTCCGGAGTTCCGATACCAGTTTCTCACCGTCAACATGCACGCCACACCATGCATACGCATCCGGAGCAACATCATGCAGCAAATCACCGTCAATCGGTCCGAACATGGACAACAATTGTTCCAACTGCCGTTCAAACTGTTTGTCGGAGCTTTCTACATCTGCATGAAAGCACAGTCGGTTGTCTTTTGAATCTAATGTGGCCGTCAGCAGGAAATCACCTGAATCAGCATCAAAGGTAAGACCGGCTGCATGCAACAAAGAATAGAATGAAGGAACCATTTCGATTTTTCCAATCAGAGCCATCAGACCCTTCTGGTCTTTCAGGCGGTCAAACATCGGTGTACTCACGGCGCGCTCCCCTTTGGGCTGATTGAAATAAGAAAGCATCATCTGCCGAAGTTCCGACTGGGCAGCCGCAATAGACGGGCCCATGATCATACAAGCTTCGCTGTTAAAACCTACAAGATAAGAGTCAGCCCATGTAGCCCACTCATAACCTTGCAAACTTTCCGTTGCCGAACAACGTCCTGACTTATGCATCCGGTTCAGAAACGCACGTAACTTTCCCGCATCGTCCACAGACAGCACCAAAGCCGGGATACCTTCTTGCGAAACAAAGCCATAGGCCTTCTCTGAAAAATCAATCCCGACATCCTGCAACCGGGCATCCGCACCGAGCAAGGTGTCCAAAGCCGCAGCATCCATACCCGATTCTTCTATAATCTCAGGCAAATCGACATAGGCCACTGCAACAGCCGAAGCAGGAATAACCTGAACATAGGATTTATGATTTGCCCGTAGAGCGACAGCCACAATAATGATCACAACAGCCACAACCGCTATGGCAGCAACAAGTCCTTTTTTCATCCGTTTTTTGTTTTTAATTAATAGGTATGTTTCAAATACATCAAATGAACTGCCACCAATGCAGCAGTTTCCGTACGCAACCGGCTTTTCCCAAGACTGACCGACCGGAAACCGTTGTTCAGAGCCATACGGACTTCCTCTATGCTAAAATCTCCTTCAGGCCCCACAAGAACAAGCGCATCCTGCTCCGGATCGAGCACATCGAGCAGAAAAGCCTTTCCTCCGTCAATAGTTCGCTCCGCTCCGTTGCTGTCCAGAAGTTCGTCCGGCGCCACATCCCGTTCATCATAACAGTGGGCTATGAATTTCTGCCCGGGAAAGTCCCGTCCGACGAATGATTCGAAATCCGTCATATCGTTCAGAATCGGTTTCAAAGCTTTATGGCTTTGTTTCATGGCCGATACGAGAATCTTGTCCATACGGTCGCATTTAATGACTCTTCTTTCTGAAAACGCACAATTCAGAAAAGTCAGTTCGTCGAAGCCTATTTCCTCAGCCTTTTCAACGAACCACTCCGTACGGTCGTTGTTTTTTGTCGGCGCCATTGCAAGATGCAGATGCCCGCGCCACGCCTTGGGTTGCACGGACGTTTCCACAATCCGGTAAAAGCATCTTTTATTTGTTGCCGCCGTGATCTGTGCCTGATAGAAAGATCCTCTTCCATCCGTCAGACAAATCTCGTCTCCCGGCTGCATCCGGAGCACCCGCACACAATGTGCCGCTTCCTCGGCCGGCAATTCTGTAGCCGTTTTCGCATCAGGAACATAAAAATAACGAACCTCTTTCATTTTCTTTTATTCAATTCGTCCCGCAAACGTGAAGCCTCTTCATAACTTTCCTTTTTTATCGCTTCATTAAGTGCCCGTTCAAGCAATTCGTCGCAGAGAGCATTCAACGGCATGGAAAAATCCCGCTCTCCCTGATAGTTCATCTGTTGCTTTTCCAGCAAGGTTTCGGATATCGTTATGGAGCAACTCATCTTTACATAAAGAGACAGTGCCTGGGCCGCATTACAAAAAGTAATTGTCTTCAGATTATTACCCTGTTCACAAATTAAATGACAATAAGTTATGCCTGCTCTTACAGCACAGATACGTATTTCTTTAATCCGTATCGCAAAACTGTGACACAGGCCTTTGAACATATTCGCCATACTCATCGGAAGCACATTCTGACGAGTCAGCCCCACATTTTCGAACAAGGGCGTAAAATCTGGCCTGTTCAACCAGATAGGAAAGAATCTTTCCCCGTCTACTTCTCTCAATATGGCCAAATAAATAGTTGCATTTGTATTGCCCGGAACCACAGCCATAAAACTCAATCGCCGAATAACCTGCTTGTCGCTTGAATCATTATCCATAAGCTTATTCCTTTACCATCCAGAAATCATGATCCCCCTATGCCAGAATTCGGTCTTGACACAAAGTCAGACAGGGACTGGACACAAGGCTGAATCAACTGCAAAGTTAAAAAAAAGTTCCGATTATACTCAACAACTGAAGTAGAATTGTTCCTTTCAGCAAAAAGAAGCTACAAAAAGGCAGAAAAAAAAGAAGGTTGTCATCTCGACAACCAAACTTTAATTAACATTAAATCTAATACCATGAAAAACACGATGCAAAGGTATCGTTTTTTTCTGAAAATAGAATCTAAAGCTGATTATTTTGTTTTATATTTAACATTATTTTATCATAATCACTCTACATAAAGCACCAATCCTTTCAAATATTCTCCCTCTGGATGATAAATATTGATAGGATGATCTGCCGGCTGGTGCAGCTGATGCAGGATGCGCACCCGCCGTCCGCTTTGAGCCGCCGCCGTAAAGACTGCCATCCGGAAATTATCCTTCGTAACCACCTGCGAACAGCTGAACGTAAACAAGATGCCACCCGGTTTAATCTTTTCAAAAGCCTTGGCATTCAGGCGAGTATATCCTTTAAGCGCCTGCCGCAACGAATCCTTGTGCTTGGCAAATGCAGGCGGATCCAGAATGATCAGATCATACTGATGCCCCATAGCTTCCAAATATTTGAAAGCATCCTCAGCAAAAGCCTGATGCCGCGGATCATCCGGAAAATTCAGAGCTATATTCTGATTTACCAGATCGACGGCCTTTGCCGAACTGTCGACCGAATGAACCAAACGGGCACCTCCCCGCATGGCATAGACGCTGAATCCCCCGGTATAGCAGAACATATTCAGCGCCGAACGACCCTTCGCATAATGCTCCAGCAACGAACGGTTTTCGCGCTGATCCACGAAAAAGCCTGTCTTTTGTCCCTTCAACCAGTCAATATGAAATTTCAGGCCGTTTTCCACAGCGACATTTTCCGGGCTGCCTCCATGAATAAATCCGTTTTCAGGTCCCAGGTTCGCCTTAAAAGGCAACGTGGTCTCACTCTTATAATAAATGTTCTCCACCGTACCTTCCGTCACTTTCAACACCGCCGCAGCCACATCGTTTCTGTTCACATGCATGCCCGCACTGTGCGCCTGCATCACGGCCGTTTTTCCGTAGACATCCACAATGAGCCCGGGCAACCCGTCGCCCTCTCCATGCACCAGGCGGTATGTATTGTTCGCCGGATTGCGGGCCACGCCAATGGCACAACGCAGCTCATAAGCCACACGCAGACGTTCCTCCCAGAAAGCGGCATCTATTTCCCGTTTCTCAAAACTCAGCACACGCACAGCTATGGATCCGATCTGCCAATGCCCCACGGCGATAAATTCGCCGTCGGCTGTCATCACATCCACGATCTCCCCTTCTTCAGGATTGCCCTCAATATGATGGATGGCCCCCGAAAACACCCAGGGATGAAACCGTTTCAAACTTTCTTCCTTTCCTTTTCTTAAAAAAAGCTTCTTATACATATTTATAATATCGGTTGCAATGATTAAAAAACAACTATCGATCTCCTCCCGTCAGCCGATCGCTTCTGTCCTGGTTTCCGGCACGAGCTCCAGGCGGTATGCCCCACTGGCTTTCAGGGCCAGCAATTCCTGATAAATCTTCACGCAAGCCCAGGCATCGGTTGCCGCATAAAGCTGCTGGCTCTCCGTAAGCGCATCCGCCTCCCAGTTTGTCAGCTGCTGCCCTTTGGCAATTTTCTTGCCGAACAGATTGGCAAAAAGTTTCTGCAAGCTCTGATCCTCAATGCCGAATTCCTTCACTAAATCCTGCAATTCGACAAATCCCTTCGGATTGAGGCTACCCCGGCGACGCAACGAAGAGAAATCATCCTTCAGCGACAAGCCGACCTTGACCGTATGCTCGTCCTGCAAAAGACGGACGATGGATGGGGTCACCCCCATACGATTCAGGCGGAACAGAAAACAAGTATCCGTCGTAGACACCTGGAGCAAAGCCACCTTGTTGATCTTACCTTTCTGAAAAGAAGGCCGGGTCTCCGTATCCACGCCCAAGACACCTTGCGTCAACAAGTAATCTACAGCCTTGTCTGCTTCGCGCTCCGTTTGAAGAATAAAGATCCGTCCCTCAAACAAAATACGGGGTAGTTCTGCTATTTTTTTCTTATCAAACTTATTATACAGTGTTTTCATTAATATTTTAAGGTTCAATATTGATCATCATAGTCGGCCTGTCCATACCCGGCCGGCGCATACCTTACCCGGTGCATGGCCTTCAGCACGTCTGTCAGCGTCTGCCCCCAATACAGTTCAAAACCGTTCATCAAGGCCACCAACGCGGCAAACATGCCCTCTTCGCCGCCTACCTTGTAAGCCCCCACAAAATTCCGGACGGCCTGATAAACATCAGCCAGGCCTTCGGAAATGGTCTTGACCTGCGGCTCATCGCTAAAACGGACATCCTCATTGCAAAAATCCATATAGGAATCCTCATCTCCCATTATGGCAGCCACGTAACTCCTGATCAGTTCATAATCCTGCTCGGTCACAAACTGCTCGGGAGCACATTCCTCGTCATGCTCTACAAGCCCCTGAACAGATGCCTTCAGATACAAAAGCGGAATCAGTTTCAACATAGTCTCCATGAAACCGGCCCTGTCGCGATCGGCCGACTGCTCTAAATACACACAAAACTCCACCCCGACGGTGACCAGCTCCATGGTATTCTTCGCATAGATGACAGACTTCACTTGTTCCATAATTAACAAATCGTGGTTCTTATTTAAAGAATTTCAAATGCAAAGTTAGCAAAATTGAGGTAAAAGATATTATTGTTTGGCGATTTTAGATTAAATTTGCGAATGAATCTCAGAGAAAGCGAATCTATGACAAAGGATAAAAACGAAATACAAACAACAAAACTGGGAAACAGGACCATCGGAAAATCCGGAAAAGCCCAGACCAAAAACAAGACAGGCAAAACACAAAAACCAAACGATGAAAAAATAAGCAACCGGGAAACCATCCGCTTCATCATCGGAATTCTCTTACTGGTCACCGCGCTCTACATGTTCCTCTCGTTTGTTTCCTTCCTGTTCACAGGAGCTGAAGACCAGGCACTTGTCGAAAACGGCATTCACGAGGGCATCTCCAATTATGCCGGCTGGCTGGGAGCCAATATTGCCTATTACTGGATCAACAGCCGTTTCGGACTGGCCGCTTTCTTCATACCGACTTTTCTACTCGTTCTGGCCTTGAAACTGACGCGTGCCTATCACATTCACATCTGGAAATGGTTCTTTCACTGCACGGTGCTGCTCATCTGGTTCTCCGTCAGCCTGTCTTTTTTCCTGGACAATCCGCTGAAAGATGTCTATTTCTGGAACTTTTTCAACATGGGCGGCCAGCACGGACAATACATCTGCCAGTGGCTCTGTCAGCAAATCGGCTGGTGGGGTACGCTCATGTCGCTGGTATTCATCGCACTGGCCTACCTGATCTACGTCAGCAAGGCCACCATTGAAATCATCCGCAAACTTCTGAATCCGGTGGACTACATCAAGTCGAAAATGCCGGTACGCGAGAAAACCGCCGACGGCGTACAGCCCGAAGCGTCCGGCTACGACAATCCCGACACAACCGATCCGCAAACCCCGGTTGCTCCGGCACAGCCCGTCCGGGAAGAAAAAGACCAGCAGAGCACAACCATTGAGTTCGACCTGCACCATACACAGCAACCGGAGAAGCCCCGTCCCGACGATGATCTGCCCGATAACGGACAGCCCGACGACGATCTGCCGGAAAACGATCAGCCCGACACGCCTGCTCCAGCAACCGCACAGACAGCTCCATTAAGCATGGCCATCGAAGTTCCCCAGAAAGAAGAACCGGCCAGCAATACGGGCAAGGGCGCACTCGAACCGTTCGATCCCAAACTGGATCTGGAGAACTATAAATATCCCGTCCTGCAACTGCTGAACAAATATGAAGACACAGGCTCCTCCATCGACATGGAAGAACAAAACAAGAACAAGGAGCAGATCATCGAAGTGCTGCAGAACTTCGGCGTAGACATATCCTCCATCAAAGCCACGGTCGGCCCCACGATCACACTCTACGAGATTACTCCGGCAAAAGGAGTACGCATCTCCAAAATCCGCAATCTGGAAGACGACATAGCCCTGAGCCTGAGCGCGCTCGGCATCCGAATCATCGCCCCCATACCCGGCAAGGGCACCATCGGTATCGAAGTGCCGAACACCAAGCCCCAGATGGTATCCATGGAGAGCATTCTCAACAGTAAGAAATTCCGCGAAACGGAATACGAACTCCCCATCGCCTTGGGCAAGACCATCACCAACGAGGTCTTCATGGTCGATCTGGCCAAGATGCCCCACCTGCTCGTAGCCGGTGCCACCGGACAGGGTAAATCCGTCGGGTTGAACGCCATCATCACCTCATTGCTGTTCAAGAAACATCCGGCCGAACTGAAATTTGTCATGGTCGACCCGAAAAAGGTAGAATTCAGCATCTACGCACCGATCGAAAACCATTTTCTGGCCAAAGTGACCGATGAAGAAGGCGAACCCATCATCACAGACGTCAACAAAGTCGTACAGACCCTCAAGAGTCTCTGCGCCGAGATGGACAACCGCTACGACCTGCTCAAGAAAGCCAAGGCCAGAAACCTGAAGGAATACAACACCAAATTCAAGAACCGCCAGCTCAATCCGCAAAACGGCCATCGGTTCATGCCCTACATCGTAGTGGTGATCGACGAGTTTGGCGACCTGATCATGACCGCCGGCAAGGAAATCGAACTGCCGATTGCCCGTATCGCCCAGCTGGCGCGCGCAGTAGGCATCCACATGATCATCGCCACCCAACGCCCGACGACCAACATCATTACCGGTACCATCAAGGCCAACTTCCCGGCCCGCATGGCCTTCAAGGTCAGCTCCATGATCGACT
>artificially_reared_2__coassemble_234_pt1 | contig 34601 bp, 25 predicted proteins | sample artificially_reared_2__metabat2_low_PE_008 | metagenome-assembled genome bin artificially_reared_2 | reverse complement strand
CAGTCCTTCCCGTTCGAACACCTCATTGCGTGCCCGAACGACTCCGGCATAATTCACATCGACATTCTGCACAAAGAACCAGGTACGGATCACGTTTTCCGACAACGTAGCCTCACTGTCCGACAAAACATTCAGGAAGTCTGCCCAAAGAACATGTGACTGTTCCTGCGAATCGGAACGTCCCGGAGCAGTGCCCTGCCAGAACAAATGCCGATAACCATGATGCTCTACGCAACGGCATCCTCCTTCTTCAGTCCACGAAATCCGGTCGCCGGACACATCCGGTGAAGCCGCCATTACGTATAGCCAAAGCGCGATTTTGGAACCATCGAGAGGCGGCTGTTCCACAACGGTATATGCAGGTGCCGCCGTCACCCGACAAGCGGAAACTCCCGCTCCTACACTCTCCTGCTCATAAGCATCCAACAGTTGCTTCTGGTTGGCCGCATCACTCAAAAAATATCTTTTAAACAGAACTACGCCTCCCGACAGACTGCCACTGAGCAGTTCTGCCGCGGCACCGGCCACAGCCATCATCTGTTCCTGAAAACTTTTCCCCACAGGATTAACCCGGAGCATAACCTGATATTCCGTCAGCCCGCCGGCAACGGCCAGTCGTGAAATCCGAGCCTGTACGCCGCCCGCAAACGCGATTGTCTCTCTCTGTTGTTGGTTCATATCGTTTATCTTTTTGCCCCCGTCTCGATCCATGTCTTCAACAGGGTTATGTCATCATCCTTTAAAGTTGAAAATTTAGCATGAAAGCCTTCTGTATCGGTCAGGCGCAAATACATTTCACTCTGCCCGGTATCTCCCGGCTGTATGATCATCTTTCCCGGATCGGTCTGTGAAGGACGGCCGACGATAGCCGCATAACTGCTGTTCTCTTCCAGAACCAGACCTGCCGACGCATTTCCCGACATATGACACTGCAGGCAACTCTGATTGAACAATTGATGCTGCAACCGATCAAAAGAAACCAGATTGATCCTGCCGGCATCAATCTTCACTTCCGAATTTCCGGTGGCGATCTCTTCTCCATAGAAGACATACAACACCTTTGACGTCTGATCGGTGAGTACCAAAGCGACATAAGCCGCATCTTCAGGAACCTGTGTCAGAGTAACGGTCACCGAATCGCCGGTAACAGCTGTCGTAATGCGTTCGGAACGCAATGGCTGCAAATCGTCCTTTTTCTTAAAAGCCGCCCACATCAACTTCCGTTCGCGCGCCGTAGGAATGGTCTCCACCCGCTCGAGAACACAAACGGTTTCTATCTTTCGGGTATGCTCCGAATCATTCTGATCGGGATAAATGTCTCCACTGTCGCACGCGCCAAACCCCATCCCCAGAGCACAACAACCGATCATCTTCCTTAAAAAACTGTATCTCTTCATCATCATTGCCTTGTCATCATCAGAACGTATATTGCAGCTGAACTGTAGCACTGTGGTACGCCATACCCATATCATCGTTATCGCGCTCCAACTGGGTCTTATGGCCCCACTTCCCGATATACTGGTACATCATCTGAAGTTTCAGATTTGTCCGGGCAAAGAAATAATTGAAACCGACAGCCGGCATATTCAGGAATCCGGCCAGCTCCGTACCATTCCGGTCGAAGAAATCATAGCGGGCCGCAAGCTGAAGTTTACGGGTTGCAAAGTAACCGGTCTGTGCATAAGCGCCCCAGGAAGTAAAGCTACCGGCCCGCTGCATCCGACTGGTCCACTGCATATTCAGCAGATAAGCGTCGGCACTCAGATACCAACGATTCTTCAACCAGGCAAATTCCACACCGGCACGAAAATCATTGGAACTTTCGCTATTCCCCTCAACATGAACATTCCCGGAAAGAGCCACCAGCATTTTGTCATTGTGCAAATCGTCCGGATCTCCCTGATGAGACGGCATCTGGCCTTTCGGCATGTAGCAGAGCCGGGCCGCATAGAGCAACGACGGAAGCCCCTTGTGATCATCGCTCGTGCCTTTTGTGGCCGAGTTGACGCCAATACCCGTTCCGTTGAAAATTCCGACCTGATAACCGAACCGGTCTTTCACCACGCCATGCAACTGTACCCCCAAATCAAAACCGGTATAGATACTGGGCTGCACGGCATCCAGACTCAGATTCGTACGTACGGCCGTCGTCATCGAAGCCGGCAATACCGGAAACAAGGTCTGCCCGAGGGTTGCCAGATAGCCATTCTGAAAAGGGGTCTTGAACTTACCCGCACGAAAACGAAAAGCATCACTCAAATTCACGTCAAACCAAGCCTGCTGGAGCAAAGCAGCACCAGTTTGCGCAGCATTCAAGGCAAAATTGAACGTGATCATCCCAAAAGCCTTGCCACTGAACCCTAAAATGGCATTTGGAATGGCAAAACCGCTGTTTGCCACACGATCCACTTCCGCCAGATTCAGATTTTCGTCATCGTAATAATTAAACTTGCCGGCCACCTGTATCAGCGTGTAAGGTTTGAACAGAAAATCTCCCGCCTTCGTAGAAAAACTGAACCCTTCCTTTCCGGCCAAAGGTACGACATCACTTTCGACATATTTATCGTCTACATGCTGCGCCAGAGCACTGCCTGCCATGGCTACCCACGCAGCCATAAGTATAAAAATTCTTTTCATGAAAATTGCTGTAAAGTTATAGACTTTTTAGAAAACTTACTAACGCATCACGGTCTTTTTTATCCATTCTCCGGAAGAGCTCCCGGGAAACGGCTCCCTCACCACCATGCCACATAATGGCCTCGACATAGTTTCTGGCCCGCCCGTCGTGAAGAAACTGGGTATGACCGTTCACGACGTCCTGAAGTCCGATGCCCCAGAGCGGTGTCGTACGCCATTCATATCCGGCAGCTTCTCCCGAAACATACTGATCGTTCAGCTCCGGTCCCATGTCATGCAGCAGATAGTCGCTGTAAGGATGAATCGTCTGCCCGCTCAACCAGGGCAACTCACTGCCATTGAGCAAGGCAATGCGCGAGGTTGTCGTGTGCAGGGTCGGCAAATGACAAAGATTGCATTTAGCCTGCACAAAAAGTTCCTCGCCTCGTTTTACTTCCTCATCATCCACATTTCGTCTGGCCGGAACCCCAAGACAATGCATATAAAGATCAACAAGTTCCATGTCTTCAGTAGAAATCTGGATGCCATGATGCCCGTCGGGAAATACCTGGTCGTATTGCGTCTGTCCCTGAGAAACTTCTTCGGGATAGCGATCGTTTGTCACACCGAGATCGGATGAAAAGCCTAATTCAATGGTCAGATCGGCATGTTGCGCCTTATTGCCTGAAAGACCGATACGGCGTACACCCCGCTCCGTAATATAGTTCAACCGTCCACTGATGCCATACTCGGGATAATTACTCTGAGCGGCAACCCGTTCCATCGTCTGGGCGTCAAGGGCCATCATCTGCCCCATGCCGACATGCCGAAGCGGAATACGCACACTGACAATCAGATCCTCTGGTTTCAGAGAGTCGGCATACCATTCGGTGACCCGGTAATGCGGTGTGGCCAGTTCATACTGCTCACCGTCAGGAAACTCGTAAGTCTGATACGTATAATCAACCTTGAGTTTTCCTTCAGGTTTCACTCCGATAATCGAACTCTGGTCGTGCAACACACGCCCGTAATTGCGCAAGAAACCACCGTCGCGACGCGTAAGATAAATCAGACAGGATGAAAATCCGTCGGAACCGCTTCCCCCTTCGGTCCAGAGTGTTGTCGCCGTTCGTCCCGCATTGTTGTGACAACTGCCGCAAGAAAAACCAGCATAAACCGGTCCTAATCCGCCCATATCGAAATCGTTCATATCCGGAATGCGCCGGTCGTCATACAGCAGATCTCCCTTGAGAAAACGTTCGTAAAGTGCGCCGGTCACCCAGGGTGCTTCGGTGTCGTAGGCAACCTTACTGGTGCTGAACACAGTAGCCGTACCAGCCGACAACTCCCGATAATCGGCCAATTCACCAGTCAGCGTATTGACCACCTGGTTCTCGGCCACATCAAGTTCCTCGCAGGAAGAAAATCCAAACAGGAAAAAGAAGCATGACCAAATCCCCCAGGCAGCAAGCGGACTGCCTTTCTTGTTTTTACGAATAAGACGAAACCTCCACACGGAAGAATCATTGATTCGGTCCATAAACATCATTTATTTCAAAGTCACTTTTCCATCCTGAATATAATCAGTCAGAACGCGCGGCGCACCGTTCTCAAACAAGAGATATTCCAAAGTGTGAAATCCGAGCGTACTGGCTCCCATTGAAGAACCGTTTTCCGTAGCCCAATCCCAATCGCCCCGCAAAATAAACTTTATGTTGGTCTGACTGAGCGGCCAGGAATCCAAATGCGGATCGAGCTGCTGATCGGCAATCGGACCAAACAGAAAAGCTTCGCTCTTTTCCCAAGGCTCACGGGTCTTTTTCCATTGTTCGCAAGCGGCTTCCAGCGCCGATTGAGTCTTTTCGGTAGCAAAGGATTTCACCAGTTGCTGCAACTGGACTGCCTCTTCCTTTAAATTCTGATAAGTAGCCAGAATGGTTTTATCCACGTACTGGTCTATAACCGCCTGAGCCTGCCGGTTATACTGATCCGTACCGGACATCTGAGACAGCAACGTTTTTGCTTCGGACAGGGCTGTACCTAAGGCTGTCACCTTTGCCATAGCCTCAACCACTTCGGGACTATTTGTTCCCTCTTTCCGGGCCAATACCGCATCGCGGAAAGGCCCCTTAGCCTTGGCTGCATCGAACGCATCGTGAGCCTGATCGATTGCTGTCTTTACAGCATCAGCTTTCGTGGCGTTGAACTGGCGACAGAACTGATAAAGACTCTTTGATTCATCACGTGTCGCCTCCGGACCGCCTAAATAGCAATTTTCGATCGAAACGATATTATCATCATAATCGGTATAAGAATTGAAACTATACCAGGATTCCACGCCATAAACATCACCATTGTTGTAAGGCTCTCCCATCTTGGCATCGGCAACCTCGGTAGCAATATCAATGCACCCGTCGAAAATAGCGTAAAGGCAGGACTGTTCGCTGGAATAGGACTGATCGCCGGTCACATGTGCCTTAAAGCGGGCAGCATATCCACCTTCGGTCAGCCCGGCAACTTCCAAAGCTTCCGCACGCTCCGCATCCGCTCCTTGCAAGTTAGACGACCCCATCCATAAAGCATAAGCCTTGAACGCATCGTCGCTCAATACTTGTGCGACCACGTTGGCATAACCCAGATAATTCTCCAAAGTGGTTTCTACGGCACCGGTTGCTGTCCCTCCGTTTGAACCGGTTTCATCATTACATGCTGTCAAAGCCAGAAGACTGCCACACACCATTGTGGCTCCCATAATGTTCTTGAATGTTTTCATAAGTTATTTGTTAAATCAGATAATTAAATATGTTAATTTATTTGGAAAAGAACCAGCCGATGTAGGCTATTCCCAATCCGAAAGTATTCTCACTGCGATAATTGCCATGATCGATGCGACGATGTGTAAAGTCAGCCTTCAACACCAAATTGGGCACCGGATAATAATTCAATCCGGCAGAGAACAAGTCTACATGAAACCGTTTGTCCGCCGGCACAGTGCCTGTCGCTTCATTTTCCATCGTATTGTAATATTCGTAACGTACAAAAGGTATCAGGCTGAACTTCCGCGGACACAGGCGTCCGATGTCATAGCCCACCTCACCAAAATAGGTCAACGCATTTTGAGCCACGGGCGTACTGGGATAACCCGTATATTTGTTCGGACGCAATTTGTTGATCTCAACGGCGTCGCCCACATAACCGTAAAGTACATTGGCACGTGCCGTCCAGCCATAACCCCGATATTGGGCATCGGCCGAAGCAATGGCAACAGCTCCCTTAAAATTCTGCGTAGTCGAAGGGTTCGTGGCATTCTTGTTTGTCCGGGGTGCATAATAACCGGACAATCCAAAACGAGCTCCGGCAAGCCCATCGTAGGCTAACCGCAATGCATAAGCAGGGTTGGTCATCTGAGTCACTTCGAATTTAGTCTGCCGTCCCTGCTGAATCCAGTTCTCGGAACTGAAGCCATACGGATCCAATCCACTGACGACCATGGCTTCGTAAGAAAGGTGTTTCCACGTGCCCAATACGGCTATACCCGTTTCGTGCCAAGTACAAGGAATAAGCGTCGACTCTCCTTCAGGTCGTGTCGTCCCGAAAAAATGAATCGGTTCGTGATGGGCATTCGTCAGGCCAACGGGAACGATCATATGGCCAGCACGAATCCGGAAGGCCGGTGAAAAAATCTTGGTAATATGGAACTGCTCCAAAGCCACCTCCCCGCCCTTTTCAAATTCATATTCATATTCCACCCCTTCGCCGTATTCAGCCTCAATGCCGGCTCCAGTTCCGCCATACTCGAACTCTATTTCCGCTCCGAGCACCCATGAAGGGGTGAACTTATAATCAAAAGCCAGCACAAAACGAGGCATGGAAATCAACGAACGGTTATCGGGCAAAGATCCGGTTCCGGAACCGTCCAAACGATTCGGTCCGTAATTAAGATGCTGAAAAAGCAGTTCGCCATAACCACCGAAACGAAACTTGTCAAATCCATCAGCGCCACGTTTCGTTTCAGACGGCAACAAGAGAGCTACAGAATTGTCTCCATCTTCTGCCGTCGTTGCAACATGTTCCTGCGAATGTGCATAAGACATTACGGGTAAAAGAAACATTAAACTAAAAACCTGAATCACCTTTTTTTTCATATCTTTTGGATTTTGTTTTCACGGAACAAAAGTAGAAAAGGTTTTTTAAGAGAACAATACCCAAAAAATATGAATTTTAACAAATAAAAAATACCTATAAAATCATCACCGGTCTTAATCCCGACGCCAGAAATACCGGCAAAATATGATTTCAGAACGAAAAACGGATCATGCACCGAAAAAAGAATCACTCCTGCCGAGTAACTTCGTACCTGATAACCATGAAGTCCGATACCAACATGGCCAACAACATTTGCCCGATCGACATCTTCAAAACAGACATACCCCTGAGCATCCTCAAAAAAAGGACTTTCCCCGTCATTCAAGACAAGGAAAGTCCTCCAAAAAAAGTGTCTTTATCCTTTAAAAGGACCAACGATCAGCTTAAGAAGCCCAACAACACACCAGCTGCAACAGCCGAACCGATCACACCGGCCACGTTCGGCCCCATGGCATGCATGAGCAGATAGTTCTTGGAATCATATTCCAAACCAAGATTCTGAGAAATGCGGGCAGCCATCGGTACGGCAGAAACTCCGGCATTTCCAATAAGCGGATTGATCTTCTTGCTCTTAGGAAGGAACAAATTAAAAAACTTCACGAACAAGACACCCGAGGCTGTTGCAATAATAAAGGCAAAAGCACCGAGGAAGAAAATCAAGATGGTGTCCTTGGTCAGGAATTCACTGGCCTGAGTGGAACAACCAACGGTCAACCCAAGCAGCATCACGATGACATCGTTAAGCGCGCTACCTGCCGTTTTGGCCAAGCGAGTTGTCTTCGTGCTTTCCTTAAGCAGGTTGCCGAAAAACAACATGCCAAGCAAAGGCAAACCCGACGGTACGACAAATGTAGTCAGGAGCAAACCGACAATCGGGAAAATGATTTTCTCGGTCTGGGATACCTGACGCGCCGGTTTCATCCGAATCAGACGTTCCTGCTTCGTGGTCAGCAAGCGCATTAACGGCGGTTGGATCAACGGCACCAATGCCATATAAGAATAAGCACAAACAGCAATGGCTCCCATAAGGTTGGGCGAAAGTTTAGACGACAGGAATATGGCCGTCGGACCATCTGCACCACCGATTATGGCAATGCCCGCTGCCTGATTCGGCTCAAATCCCATAGCCAGAGCTATCATGTAAGCGCCAAAAATACCAAACTGGGCAGCTGCGCCGACAAGCAGCAACTTGGGATTGGCTATCAACGCTGAAAAATCGGTCATGGCACCGATACCCAGGAAAATAAGTGGCGGATACCAGCCGAGCTTCACGCCCTGATAAAAAATGTTCAGAACCGAATTGTCCTCATAAAGTCCGACTTCGAGGCCAACGGCCTTAAAAGGAATGTTTCCCAAAATGATACCTAAGCCGATCGGAATAAGCAAGAGAGGCTCAAAATCTTTCTTGATTGCAAGAAACAGGAAAAAAGCTCCCACCAGAATCATGATCCAGTTGCCTAATTCCGCATTGGCGAAACCGGTATAAGTCAAAAAATCGAGCAATTTCGCTCCGATAAAATCCAATGTATCCATAAGCATCAACCGATTGTAATCAAAATTGCGCCTTCGCGTACAGAATCACCTTTACTTACCCTGATCTCGGTCACCTTGCCGTCGCACTCAGCCGTCAGATTGTTCTCCATCTTCATGGCTTCCAGAACAACAACCACATCGCCTTTCTTCACGGTCTGCCCTACAGACACCTTGATGTCGTTGATCGTACCCGGAAGCGGGGCACGCACTGCAACCCCGTTACCAGCCGGCACCGGTTCGGGAGCCGGCTCCTGATGCTGTGCAGAAGCTGCAAAGGGAGTGGCATGTACATGAGCCACCGGGCGTACTACCGGCGTGTGGTGAGGGTTCATCGGACGGTCTGTCTCCACCTCAAAAGCGATGCCGTTGACTTCCACTTTAGCAATATTGCCTTCAACATCGTTGATTTTTACTTCATATTCGGCACCTTTCACCTTATATTTATATACTTTCATGATATTCGTTTTTTTAGCGTTTTATTTATTCCTTAAAATCGGTTAATACAATTTCGGCCATTCTCTCATGGCATTGTCCTTGGCATTCCATTCCGTATGCTCTTCAGACTGAAGCGTCAGTACGTTGCTTTCCACGTCATGCACATCCTCTTCATATTCCTTGAGGGCCATGGCAATAACAGCCATATAGACCTCCATATCCACACCTTTGGTTTCCAGTCCCTGTTTTGCCAGGACAGAAGCCTGATGTGCCTTGTTTCGGATGGCCCGGATGGCCCGTACCCGTGTCATGGCCGCCATAAGCGATACCACATAACCAAACAGCCGGAAAAAGACATAAAGCAAAATCAAACAACTGAAAACAATTGCCATGGCCATAACAGACATCGCTACGCCATAAGGATCTTTTTCCTTAAATTCAGCCACTTTGTCCTGAACCTTTCCCTGACCTGCATTGGCACCTCCAGGTGTCACCTCATCGGCATTCATTACCACCCATTCGTAACTTTCGGTCTGTCCGTTGTAAACCCGCGCATACGACTGGTCATCGGCCAACGGCGGAACTGTCACTGAATCCAGAAGAGTAACTCCATTGCCGTCGAACAAGGCAATAAAGTTTTCCTCGCCAGGTTTCAGACAAAAATTCATATGTATGGTTCCCCGGTTGGTATGCCCGTCGGCAAAAAACACAATATTCTGTTTGGCTGTCAGATTCGTACGGCTGTCGCCTTTCGGTATCAGCGACATCAAGCGGATACGCTCCGGCGCCGAAAGATCCGGATTGAGTGCCTCCCGGTTTGTCGTCAAGAAACAGCTTCGGATATTGTTCGTTCCCCAGGAAGTATTGGCAATTTCGATCCAGCCGCTCCGTTCGCCGTATTCATCGACCAATCCGGCTGTATTCGATGTAACCACCTCATTGATTTTAAAGCTGAATGCACCTTGTCCGAAAACCGGAACCAGACCCATACAAGCCAGCAATATTCCAAAAAATCTTTTTTTCATCATGATCTTATCCTTTTGCAATTTAGAATTGAACCCATCCGGTTACAAAGGTATATTTCCATGCTTCTTTACCGGATTCGTCAGTTTCTTGGTTTGTAATTGCGCCAAAGCCCGAATCACCCGGAAACGCGTATTGCGCGGTTCGATCACATCGTCAATATAACCATATTTTGCAGCCTGATACGGATTGGTAAAGAGTTTATTGTACTCTTCCTCTTTTTCAGCCAGAAAAGCAGCCGGATCCTCAGCCTCCTTGGCGTCCTTGGCATATAACACAGCAACAGCACCCGAAGCTCCCATCACAGCAATCTCGGCTGAAGGCCACGCATAATTGATGTCACCGCGCAACTGCTTACAGCTCATCACAATGTGCGAGCCGCCATAGCTCTTACGCAGTGTTACTGTCACCTTCGGCACCGTAGCCTCGCCATAGGCATAAAGCAATTTGGCTCCGTGAAGAATGACGGCATTATATTCCTGACCCGTACCAGGCAAGAATCCCGGCACATCAACCAAAGTAACGATAGGTATGTTGAAAGAATCGCAGAAACGGACAAAACGAGCCCCCTTACGACTGGCATTGCAATCCAAAACGCCGGCATAATACTTGGGCTGATTGGCTACGATACCAACACTCTGACCATTGAAACGGGCAAACCCGACAATAATGTTCTTGGCGAAATCAGGCTGAACTTCGAAAAACTCCCCATTGTCTACAATGGCACCAATAACTTCATACATGTCATAAGCCTGATTCGGATTGTCGGGGATAATTTCATTCAAGGAATCTTCCAACCGGTTGATCGGATCGGTACAAGGAACCCGCGGCGCTTCCTCCATATTGTTTTGAGGAATAAAACTGATCAAGGTACGAATCATCTGCATGGCCTCCTCTTCTGTCTGGGCCGTAAAATGAGTGACACCAGACTTTGTGGCATGTACGCTGGCTCCACCCAGATCTTCCTGAGAAACGTCCTCACCCGTAACCGTCTTGACGACCTTCGGACCAGTCAGGAACATATAGGAAGTATTTTCCATCATCAGAATAAAATCAGTCAGTGCCGGCGAATAAACGGCACCACCGGCACAAGGACCAAAAATGCCGGAAATTTGAGGAATCACGCCGGAAGCCTCAATATTACGTTGAAAAATATTCGCATATCCTCCCAACGCATTGATGCCTTCCTGAATACGGGCACCGCCAGAGTCGTTGAGTCCGATACAGGGAGCCCCCATCTTCATGGCCTGGTCCATCACCTTGCAGATTTTTTCGGCCATCGTCTCGGACAAGGATCCGCCATTGACCGTAAAATCCTGGGCAAAAACGTAAACAAGGCGTCCGTTGATGGTACCGCTACCCGTCACCACGCCATCTCCGAGGAACTGTTTTTTCTCCATTCCAAAATTGGTACAACGGTGAAGTTTGAACATGTCCATTTCTTCAAAACTGCCTTCATCAAGCAACATATCAATACGCTCACGGGCAGTGTATTTCCCCCGCTCATGCTGCTTGACGATTGCTTTCTCACCGCCTCCCATACGGGCTTTGGCACGCAAATCCACTAACTCTTTGATTTTTTCCAATTGCTTGCTCATGTTTTATAGATTTAAGTAGATAAAATTGAATCTTTTTTCTGCCTGTCCTGCCTGATGGCAAAACGATACAAAGATAATAAAAAGAGTAGACGAGCCCTATTTTTTGACGTTTTTTTCCAATTCTCCTTAATTTATTTAGCAAAGGATATAACCGCGGCTTCCTATCCTTTTAAAAGCAGTTACACCAACAGACAACAGAGATGACTTCAACCCGACAAAACTTTGCCATGATCCATCAAAAAGGCCAGCTTCAAAAGAGTTATCAACAACTTTTTTGTACCTTTGCAGCATCAAAACATGATCTATAAAAGAAGAGCGAAAATGGTCAAAAAGAAATCTACCGCAGAATTAGGTACGGAAAATGTCGGGAAGCTCCTGCTCCAGTATGCCGTACCCGCAATCATCGCCATGACAGCTTCGTCACTGTATAACATGGTGGACAGTATATTTATCGGACAAGGTGTTGGTGCCATGGCCATTTCCGGTCTTGCCGTCACGTTCCCGCTCATGAACCTGTCGGCAGCATTCGGGGCGATGGTCGGCGTGGGTGCCTCCACATTAATGTCGGTAAAATTAGGCCAACATGATTTCAAGACCGCCCAAAATATCTTAGGAAATATTGTCACCCTGAATTTACTGTTAGGAACGCTGTTTGGCATCGTAGCACTTATCTTTCTGGACCCTATCCTGTATTTTTTCGGTGCCAGCGATGCCACGATCTCATACGCCCGGGATTATATGGAAATCATCCTTATCGGCAACGTCATTACTCATAGCTATTTAGGATTGAATTCGGCACTCCGGTCCGCCGGACATCCTCAGGGAGCAATGTACGCAACCATCCTGACGGTAATCATCAATACGATTCTCGACCCTGTTTTCATCTACGGCTTCGGCTGGGGTATCCGAGGCGCCGCCTATGCTACCATCCTGGCTCAAGCCATGGCACTGGTCTGGCAATTCTACATTTTCAGCAACAAGAAAGAACAGTTGCATTTCACAAAAGGTATCTACAAATTGAAAAAGAAAATTGTTGTGGATACCATTGCCATAGGACTGTCGCCTTTTCTGATGAACAGTTGCGCCTGTCTGGTAGTCATTCTGATCAACCGGGGACTCGGTGAGCATGGAGGCGATTTGGCCATCGGTGCCTATGGCATCGTGAACCGCATTTTATTCTTGTTCATCATGATTGTCATCGGATTAAACCAGGGAATGCAACCCATTGCGGGTTACAACTATGGCGCTCAGAAAATGGACCGCGTGTTCCGTACCCTGCGCTATACCATATATGGCGCGACAGCCATTACAACCTGCGGCTTTCTGGTGGGCGAACTCATACCGGATCTTTGCGCCCGAGCCTTCACGACCGACCCGCAACTGATTGATATGGCAGCACATGGCATGCGCATCATTGTGATCTGCTATCCGATTATCGGATTTCAAATGGCTACGACAAACTTCTTTCAAAGTATCGGGCACGCCGGTAAAAGCATATTCTTGTCCCTAACCCGACAACTGTTGTTTTTAGTACCGCTACTCATCGTTCTGCCTCAATTTCTGGGCCTCGACGGTATCTGGTACGCCATGCCGGCATCAGACCTTGTTGCCTCTATTGTAACAGCAATCATGCTGTATGTTCAAATGAAAAAGTTTAAATTAAATACCGTTCAAGATGGACAATAAATATTTTGTACTGAACATTGGCCGCCAGTTGGGTAGCGGTGGACATGATATCGGGAAAATGCTTGCAGAACATTTTCAGATGAAGTTTTACGACAAGGAATTGCTCGATCTGGCAGCTCAGGAAAGCGGATTCGACAAACATTTCTTTGAACGCGACGATGAACATCGCGGTTTTGTAAAAGGTTTGTTCTACTCCATCAACCCTTTCAGCAGCAGCGGAAATCCTTATGAGAACCAATTAAGTTCAGAATCGCTCTTTAAGTTTCAGAGCGAAGCCATTCGTAAAGCAGCTTCACAAAGTTCGTGTGTGTTCGTCGGACGATGTGCCGATTATGTCTTGCGTGACTACCCGCGCTGCATCAATATATTTATCTCGGCGAACATGGAAGACCGGATCAAACGATTAGTCAAGAAACTGAATGTGACGGAAGAAGAAGCTGAAAAACGAGCTCATGCAGGAGACGAGAAACGTGCCTCCTATTATAATTATTACAGCGCCAAGACCTGGGGAGAAGCTGCGACCTATGATTTGTGTGTCAATTCCTCCGTATTAGGAACCAAAGGAACGGCCGACTTTATTCAGGAATTTGTCGTGCGTAAGCTGAAATTATGAAAAGAATAGGTCTACTCTCTGACACACATGCCTATTGGGACGACAGATACCTGACTTACTTCGAAGATTGTGACGAGATCTGGCATGCAGGAGATATCGGCTCCTTTGAATTGATCAATCGTCTGGCAGAATTTCGACCAGTACGAGCCGTGCATGGTAACTGCGATGGTGGAGATGTACGTCGTATCTATCCCGAACTGCTCCGCTGGAACTGCGAAGGAGCCGATGTACTGATGACTCATATCGGAGGATATCCTGGGAAATACGCTCCAAACATACGACATAAGTTATATGAAAACCCACCTCAGCTTTTTGTTTGCGGGCATTCCCATATTCTGAAAGTCGAATTTGACCCCAAGCTTCGTATGCTGTGCATGAATCCCGGAGCAGCAGGCATTATGGGATGGCAAAAAGTGCGTACGCTCATAAGGTTCACAGCAACAGAAGGCGATTTCAAGGATCTTGAGGTCATTGAACTTCGCAAATAAGGACAAGTTTGCTTGGCGTTGTCCCTGTAATTATTTATTTTTGCAGTAAACCAAAAACATTATCTTGTGAAAACATATTTAGTAACGGGAGCCGCAGGCTTTATCGGCGCCAACTACATCAAGTACATTTTAAAACAGCACAATGATATTTCCATCGTTGTGCTTGACCTGCTGACCTATGCCGGTTATTTAGGAACTATTGCTGAAGACATCGACAACGACCGGTGTACCTTCGTCAAAGGAGATATTTGCGACAGTGCCCTGGCCGACGATTTATTTTCACGGTATAAATTTGACGTCATCGTAAACTTTGCCGCTGAAAGTCATGTAGATCGCAGCATCGAAAACCCACAATTATTTCTGCAAACGAACATTCTGGGCACACAGAACCTACTTGATGCCGCACGACGTGCGTGGGTTACAGGCCGCAACGAACAAGGCTACCCGACGTGGCGTAAAGGCGTCCGCTTCCATCAGGTATCTACCGACGAAGTCTACGGTAGCCTTGGAGAAACGGGATTCTTTACGGAAGAAACACCATTGTCGCCACACAGCCCATACAGCGCATCTAAAGCCAGTGCCGACTTTATCGTATGTGCCTATCGGGACACTTATCAAATGCCGGTAAGTATTACACGATGTTCCAATAATTACGGGCCGTATCAGTTCCCGGAAAAGCTGATTCCTTTGATTATCAAGAATATTCTCGAAGGAAAAAGCCTTCCTGTTTACGGTCAAGGCACCAACATCCGCGACTGGCTCTATGTGGAGGATCATTGCAAAGCAATTGACATGGTTATCACAAAAGGTGCCGACGGTTCGATCTACAATGTAGGCGGACACAACGAGCGCCAAAACATACAGATTGTCAAACTGACCATCAAAACGATTCATGACCTGATGGAACAAGAACCGGAACTACGTAGGCTTTTGAAAAAACAGGTTCCGGATGCAACTGGTGCCATCAGTATCGACTGGATTAATGACAGCCTGATCACATTTGTCAAAGACCGTCTGGGACATGACATGCGCTATGGCATTGACCCGACCAAGATCAAAAATGATCTGGGATGGTATCCGGAAACAACTTTTGAAACAGGTATTGTCAAGACTATCCGCTGGTATTTAGAGAACCAGAAATGGGTGGAAGAAGTCACCAGCGGAAATTATCAAGCATATTACGAAAAGATGTACGGCAACAGATAACATATAGTGAAGATCAAGAAATACCGGGGACTGAACAAAAATGGACGCAGATCATAGACTGAAAATCCGTCAAGATGTGAATCATCGGGAACCGGATTCAAATCCTATCAATATCGAATAAGAGTATGGTGTCAGAACGAAAACGACCACTCTGAAAAGTTAGCGATCCATGGTAACCGTGACCCCCCTAAAATGGGTCGTATCATTACTCAAAACAGAGTTGATACGACCCATTTCTCTTGTTCATTTAGCAAGATGGACAAAACTCCAATGATCAATTCATATTTTTAAGAATTGTGTTTTGACACACTCTTTATTCAAAACAGTTACACATTAACACTAAATTACTGAAAGTTCCACTCGCAAACCTCTCCTCAGTCAAAAGGAAAACATAGATTGGAAGCCCACCAAACGAGTACAACTATCAGGAGCACATTAACAGGATAATGATCTGCGCTGTCAAAATACGCAAAAACATGGTCAGCGGATAAACCGTGGAATAACCGACAGATGGTGCATCATTATTTGAACTTTGATTGGCAAATGCCAAAGCAGGCGGATCCGTCGTGCTACCCGCAATTAATCCCATCAACGTAAAATAATTCATTTTATATTTAAAACGGGCAATCATACCGATAATCAATATCGGAATGATCGTGATGAGAAAACCTGTCCAAACATAGTTCAAACCGTCGCCGGCAACAACAGTTTCGACAAAATTACCACCGGCTTTGATTCCCACGCTGGCCAGGAACAAGACCAATCCGACTTCACGCAACATCAAATTAGCACTATTGGACACATAAGTAACCAGCTTCAACTTATAACCCAGTTTACCGATCAGAATCGCTACAATCAGCGGACCGCCAGCTAAACCCAATTTAACCGGAGTAGGAATACCAGGAACTGCTATCGGCAGACTACCCAATATAATACCCAACAAAATGCCAATAAATATAGTTGCCATATTCGGATGATCCAGACGTTTAACCGAATTACCCATCAAATTAGCCACACGGTCAACGGCATCCTCAGGACCAACGGCAACAATCTTGTCGCCAACCTGAATGCGCAAGTTACGATCTGCATACAGATTCATGCCGAAACGGGTGATACGCGTCACATTCACACCGTAAACTGAACTGAAATGCATCTCGCCGAATGTTTTCCCGTTCATACTCGACTGTGTCACTAAAATGCTTTTGGATACCATCGGCATATCCTGAACATTCCAATCAATATCATCTACCTGAGGACCGATAAAAGCGGATATGGCTTCGGCATCATCTTCAGCACATACAATGAAGATAGAATCGCCCAAATGGAGAACCGTATCCCGATTAGGAATACTGACATGTCCCTGATGCAAAGCACGGGAACAGACAAAATCGCGCCCTAAAAATTCGCTCACGACTTTCAGATTCTTCCCGTTCATTGCCGCATTTTCTACGCGGAGTGTCATTTTATGCGGTTTGGCGTGCGGGTTTTCTGCACGCTCGCGAGCAATCTGATCCTCCTCTTCTTTTAAAGAAATCCGACACAAATAACGCAAGGCAATTGTTGCTCCGATAATACCGATAACCCCCAACGGATAAGCGCAAGCATAGCCGGAAGCGATTTGCGGAGCTTCTCCATCATGAAAAACCTGCGAAAGCGCCTCTGTGGCGGCACCAAGTCCGGGTGTGTTCGTCACGGCACCACACAGAACACCTACCATCATCGGCAAGTCGTTCGGATCATTTGGATCAAAGACCAAATAATAAAGTACCAGCATGACAATGACATTCAGAGCTACAATTCCGGCTGCCAACAGATTCATCGTCACACCACCTTTCTTAAACGCTTCAAAAAAACTGGGACCAACCTGCAGACCTATAAAATAGACGAACAAGATTAATCCGAAATCTTGTACAAAGTTCATGACACTTAAATTGCCGGTAAAACCAAAATGCCCGGCAACGATGCCCACAAACAAGACGAAAGTGACCCCTAAGGAGACACCAAAAAACTTAATTTTACCCAACAGAACTCCAGCAGCAATAACCAATGAATATAATAACACAATATGCGCTACGGAATCCGTGTCGAGAAACAACGAATTTAACCAATCCATACTTTCTTCTCTTTTTTTAGATTAACTTTCATAAGTGTTTTGGCAAAAATAAATAAAAAAAAAAGAAGGGCACCGTTTTTCAACGACATTTTTTGCTCTGTCAGGGAAGTTTTGCTATTTTTGCTCAAGTGAAAAATACATTTTTAACTTAAACAAGACTATGGCAGATAGTAAAGAAAAACTCTTTTCTGATTTTAAAGCCCCTACTGCGCAAGAATGGCGTGACAAGATTGAAATAGATCTTAAAGGAGCTGATTTTCAGAAGAAAATGGTTTGGAGAACCAATGAAGGCTTCAACATGCAGCCTTTCTACCGTCGAGAAGACATTGCCGACCTGGCCACAACAAAGGCATTACCAGGCGAATACCCCTTTGTCAGAGGAAACAAAACGGACAACAACCAATGGTATGTCCGCCAGAACATCAAATGCGAAGATGCAGAAACAGCCAACAAAAAAGCATTGGATATTCTGAACAAAGGAATCAACTCACTCGGATTGCAAATTCCTAAAGCCGATCTAAGTCCGGCATATCTGGAAACATTGCTTCAAGGAATACAAGCCGATTGCATCGAACTGAACTTTAGCACCTGTCAGGGCCATACTCTGGAATTAGCCCGTCTGCTCGTGAATTATTTTAAAGCCAAAGGTTATGATCCGGAACGTATTGTGGGCAGCATCGCTTTCGACCCGATGCAAAAGATTCTAACTAAAGGAAAAGATACGACAAGACTTCTGTCGGTTGCTAAAGAACTGGTAGAAATTCTGGCAGAATACCCGAATTTCCGCTGCATCACCGTGCATTCAGACACCTTAAACAATGCCGGAGCCTACGTTTATCAGGAATTAGGCTACGCTTTGGCCTGGGGTAACGAATATCTGAATCAACTGGTCGAAGCAGGCGTTCCTGTCGAACTGGCCGCCAGCAAAATCAAATTTGACATGGGCATCGGCGGTATCTATTTCATGGAAATCGCCAAATTCAGAGCTGCAAGAATGCTTTGGGCCAAAATCGTCAAGCAATATGGTCCGGCCTGTGACTGTGCCTGCAAGATGTATGTCAACGCCACGACAACGGAATATAACATGACCTTGTTTGACAGTTATGTCAATATGCTGCGTACACAAACCGAAACCATGAGTGCGGCCATTGCCAACGTTGATTCCATTGTCGTCACTCCATTTGACAAGCCTTACGAACAGCCCACTGAATTTGCCGAACGTATCGCAAGGAACCAGCAGCTTTTGCTCAAGGAAGAAGCACATTTTGACAAAATCGTGGACGTAGCAGGCGGATCTTACTTCATCGAGAAACTGACACAATCTCTGGCCGAAGAAGGCTGGAAACTCTTCCTGGAAATCGAAGACGAAGGCGGCTTTTTGGAAGCTGCCAAAAAAGGTATCATCCAGACAAAGATCAACGAAACGAACCAGATCCGTCATGCCAACGCGGGAAAACGAAAAGAATTCTTGCTGGGTACCAACCAATTCCCAAACTTCAACGAAACCAGCGAAGGAAAAGTTCCGGTAGAAACTTGCGGTTGCTGTGGAAGCCACGGCGGCGCTCATGAATGCGAAAAACCATTTGCCAAATTGGAAACCAGCCGACTGGCAAGTGATTTTGAAGCCTTGCGTCTACAAACGGAAAAAGCCGAAAAACAGCCCGTTGCTTTCATGTTAACCATCGGTAACTTAGCCATGCGTCAGGCACGCGCACAGTTTAGCTGCAACTTCTTAGCTTGCGCCGGTTACAAAGTGATCGACAATTTAGGATTCTCCACAGTTGAAGAAGGTATCGAAGCTGCTTTGGCAGCCCATGCAGATATCGTTGTACTCTGCTCAAGCGATGATGAATATGCTGAATATGCCATTCCAGCATTCCAGGCACTCGGAGGCCGGGCCATGTTTGTCGTAGCCGGTGCACCGGCCTGCACCGATGAACTCAAAGCAGCTGGTATTGAAAACTTTATCCACGTCCGTGTGGATCAACTCAAAACTCTAAAAGAATATAACGCTAAATTGGGAATCAAATGAGACAAAATTTTAAAGATATAGATATATTCGCCGGTTTTGAGACCCAAAACGGACAAGACTGGCAAAAAGAAAACGGTATTACGGCAAACTGGAAAACCCCGGAACAGATCAATATCCAACCCGTTTACACTCGTGAAGATCTGGAAGGAATGGAACATTTGGATTTTGCCGCCGGAATTCCACCTTTTTTGCGTGGCCCATACAGCATGATGTACCCGTTCCGTCCTTGGACCATACGCCAATACGCAGGCTTCTCAACAGCAGAAGAGAGCAACGCATTTTATCGCCGTAACTTAGCAAGCGGACAGAAAGGACTGTCCGTAGCTTTCGACCTGCCAACGCATCGTGGCTATGACCCGGATAATGAGCGTGTTGTCGGTGACGTCGGCAAAGCCGGTGTATCTATCTGTTCGCTCGAAAACATGAAAGTTTTGTTTGAAGGCATTCCTTTGAACAAAATGTCCGTATCCATGACCATGAACGGTGCAGTTTTGCCTATTCTGGCATTTTATATCAATGCAGGATTAGAACAAGGAGCCCAACTCGAAGAAATGGCCGGAACGATACAAAATGATATTCTGAAGGAATTCATGGTGCGCAATACCTATATTTATCCACCTGCCTTCTCCATGAAGATCATTGCAGACATATTCGAATACACCTCGCAAAAGATGCCTAAATTCAATTCCATTTCCATTTCAGGCTATCACATGCAGGAAGCAGGTGCCACGGCAGACATTGAATTAGCTTATACCCTCGCCGACGGTATTGATTACCTGCGTGCAGGTGTAAATGCCGGAATAGACATTGATGCTTTTGCGCCGCGCCTGTCTTTCTTCTGGGCAATCGGCATGAACCACTTCATGGAAATTGCAAAAATGCGTGCTGCACGTTTGCTTTGGGCCAAAATCGTCAAAAGTTTCGGAGCAAAAAATCCGAAATCAATGGCCTTGCGCACCCATTCACAAACGTCAGGCTGGTCACTTACGGAACAGGATCCGTTCAACAATGTAGGACGTACGTGTATTGAAGCCATGGCTGCCGTATTAGGGCACACACAATCCTTGCATACAAACTCATTGGACGAAGCCATAGCTTTGCCTACCGATTTTTCAGCCCGCATCGCCCGTAATACACAGATCTATATCCAGAATGAAACGGAAGTATGCAAACATATTGATCCATGGGCCGGTTCTTATTATGTCGAAACTCTGACAAACGAACTGGTTCACAAGGCATGGGACCATATTCAGGAAATCGAAAAACTCGGCGGAATGGCAAAAGCCATCGAAACAGGCTTACCCAAAATGCGTATCGAAGAAGCAGCTGCGCGCACACAGGCTCGCATTGACTCCGGCACTCAGACCATTGTTGGGGTTAATAAATATTGTCTTGACCATGAAGATCCGATTGATATTCTGGAAGTGGACAATACGGCCGTACGCCTGCAGCAAGAAGAAAATCTACGCATACTGAAAGCGAACCGCAACCAAGCAGAAGTAGATAAAGCACTTGCTGCCATCACCGCATGCGTTCAAGAATTTCAGGACGGCAAGAAAAGTAAGGAGAACTTGCTCGACCTGGCAGTAAAGGCTGCCAGTGTCCGTGCTACATTAGGAGAAATTTCAGACGCCTGCGAAGCTGTTGTAGGCCGTTATAAAGCAGTAATCAGAACTATTTCACAAGTGTACTCATCAGAAAGCAAAGCCGACAGTGCCTTTGAAAAGGCCTGCGAGCTGACAGAAGAATTTGCCAAACAGGAAGGCCGCCGGCCTCGTATTATGATCGCCAAAATGGGACAGGACGGTCACGACCGAGGAGCTAAAGTTTGTGCCACGGGATACGCCGACTGTGGCTTCGATGTGGATATGGGACCTTTGTTCCAGACACCGTCAGAATCCGCTCGACAAGCCGTAGAAAACGATGTCGATGTATTAGGTGTCAGCTCTTTGGCTGCCGGTCATAAGACATTAATACCTCAAGTCATCGCCGAACTCAAGAAGTTAGGTCGAGAAGATATTATGGTCATTGCCGGAGGAGTCATCCCACCTCAAGACTACGACTTCCTATATCAGGCAGGCGTTGCCGCAATATTTGGTCCCGGAACATCGGTAGCCAAATCAGCCTGCGAGATTATGAACATCCTATTGGATAAAGAAGCGTAATCAAAACCTATGAGGAGAGTCAGTTCTAACAGGCTCTCCTCATTTTTCAATAAACATCGTTCTCCTATTCAGGATTGCTTTTGCATTTCATGTATATAGGAGCGCAAGAATATCCTTATTGATTCTCAGAGAAACAAGAGCTTTATTAAATTCTGTTCTTATCATCTTTGGACAAAAAGCCTATAATTCGCAGAAAATGTTCCAAACAGCGCATACCGCTTTCAGGAAACCTACCTTGTCTGACGATCACCTTTTTACAGACACCCGCATACGGACAAATCGAGAAACAGGTATTTGGAAATCTGACAAAAGAGCCCTATCTTTGCAGAAACGATTCAATACTTATGAAAAAATCAATTGTTCTGTTTCTTACGGTCACACTCAGCACAGCACTATTCAACATCTCCTGCAGTCGCGAAAAGCAAAACATAAAAAACCAACTTTACGGACACGTAAAAGATGTACAGACTCAATTCGCAGATTCCACATGGCATATGGATGCCTACGACAAAGACGGTGACGTTATCTTCACCAAGGAAATTTCAGATGACACGACCATTACTTATTATAACAAAGAAGGGCTTCCGGAAAAATTGATTATCTTTGGCGCAGATACCATTCACGCCATATCCGAAAGGCTGAATACCAATCAATACAGATTCTGTGTGGACCGCGACAGCACTTGCTTTTATATTTATAAGTACAACGACCAGCAACAACTCATCGAACGACAAACCATCGTCAACGACAGTCTGATGCTGCAAGAATATTTTTCTTATGAGAACGGACTATTGGTCCGTGAGGAAACAGTCAACGAGCAAAAGGAACGAACCATATCCACTTTCATCTACGACCAGCATCAACGGCTCACACAGGAATGTACGGCAGACGGTAAAAATATCCTCTCTTTTCACTATACCGATACAGATCATGAGGGCAACTGGCTGAAAAGGACTTATGCTATTGACGGAATCACGTATGAAGACTCCAGAATCATCACTTATTGGAACTAAAGGATGAACACAAAAAAGATTTTCCTATTAAGCGCCTTCATCTGCTTGTTCAGCATGCTATCAGCTGCTACACGCGAACGTAAGCATATCCGTATCGCTCTGACCGGCGACATCATGATGGGCACAACTTACCCAGACTCTGTTCAAGGGATTCATCTGCCCAAGAAAAACGGCAGACATTTGTTTGATCAAGTTTCATCCATACTCAAACAAGCTGACGCCACTTTCGGGAATCTTGAAGGAAACTTTCTGGACAGCGGTGGTAATTTGAAAAAACGGAATGCCAAAGACGCATTCTTTATATTCCGTATGCCTGAGAAACTGGCCCGGAATCTGAAACATGCGGGCTATAATGCCCTGAGCATCGCCAACAACCATACCAACGATCTGGGTGAAACCGGACGCGTTTCTACACGAAAGACTCTGAAAAACCTTGGCCTTGCCTTTGCCGGACATACCAATGGTGCCGAAGGTATTCTTTTTGAAGAAAAAGGCATCCGTTACGGATTCTGCGCGTTTTCTTACAGTCCGAAAACCCCGAGTATCTTCGATTTAGATGCAGCCCGGAATTTGATTGCCTCTTTACGTCCAGAATGCGACATTCTGGTCGTCTCTTTCCATGGAGGAGCTGAAGGACTGAGCTTCAAGCACATTCCCTTCAAGGACGAGATTTATATGGAACAACCCAGAGGAAATGTCGTGCAATTCGCCCATACCTGCATCGACGCCGGGGCAGACCTTGTATTCGGGCATGGACCGCATGTGTTGCGCGCCATTGAACTCTATAAGAACCATCTTATAGCTTACAGTCTGGGCAATTTCTGTACGCCTTACCGCATCAATCTTAAAGAAGCCATGGGGTTAGCTCCAATTCTGGTAGCGGAACTGGACCAAAAGGGTCGTTTCATGAATGGAACCATTCATTCCTATACACAACAGCCTGGCACCGGCCCCATAAAAGATGAAGAGAATCAGGCAGCCAAAGAAATCAGGCAATTAACCCTTGCCGACTTTCCGACAACGGAACTGACTATTTCCGAAACAGGCTTCATTGAACGCACACAGACACTTGTCCCCGATGTACTTACAAATTTAAAAGCCGTCATTAAACCTTATCTCGGCAAACGGTACCGCCGCGGCGCACAAGGACCTTCGGCATTCGACTGCTCCGGGTTTACCAGTTTTATCTACAACAAACTCGGATACAAAATCAGCAGGTCGTCCCGTGAACAATATCGGAACGGACGGTCTGTATCTAAGAAAAAACTGCAAGTAGGCGATCTGGTATTTTTTGGAAGCCGCGGGCTGGTTCACAACATCAACCATGTAGGCATCGTCGTTGAAGTAGATCCGGAAACCGGGAACTTTAAATTTGCCCATGCCAGCAACAGAGGCACCATCATCGATGATTTCGGAAAAGAAGCCTACTACCAGCAACGTTACGTAGGCGCAAGAAGGATTATTGAAGAATAATCGAAATAAATGCTCTGTTCCTGTACAAACGTCTTAAAAAAGGAACATTTCATTTGCTTAAATGAAAAGAAATGATACCTTTGTCAGGTATAATTTCTTTTATCTGTTCATTTAACACCTATGATGCTTATGAAAAGACTATTACTTGCTTTCTTAACGATCGTTTCTTTAACAGCACAAGCTGAAGAGAAGGAACTCAAAATCCAAGTTCAGGTAACTCCATCTCCTTCCGTGAAATTTCCAATCAACGAACTTCAATTCCAATGGGAAAATTACGACGGACTCAACCAACTGGCACCATTAACCTGGAATGCTCAAAACAAGAGCTTTGAAGGAACCATTAACATTGACCTCGAAAATTATCACGGAAGTTTTTACCTAATAACGACACCGGACAAGCGCATCTATTATCGGGGCCTGTTGCAAACAGGCATGCTTTGGGATGAATCAGTCACATCTGTCGAAGATCACGCAGATTTCAGTGCTTATCATTATGTTGAAGTGACCCCTGCTTCACAGGCATACACCGTCGACGTAATCTATTTGGGAAGCCCGAGAACAAACGACGGTAACATCGCTTCAGAAAATATGCTGGGCGTACACACAAATTTAATAAACAGCGCCACTTATTTGAGAGCAGGAAATTACGAATGCGACGTGACCAGCAAGGACAAAAACGGTATCCTTATTGGTACTGAACCACAATTTTTCACTGTCGACGGAGAGGACGTATCCTACAGTTTCGATACCGATTTTGAATCCATGCATCTGGTCACTTTTTTAATCAAAGATGCCAATAACCAACCCGCGACCGATGCAAGCATCAACTGGGCCACCCTGAGTGAAACCCTGTCTCTCACTACTGACCAATCCGGAAAAGCCCAGATCTATTTGAAAAATGGAGAATATTTTTATGCGCCATTAATCAACGCCAAAAATTATATCTCTTCGGCTTATGATATCGGTGAGAAGCTTACCGTAGCGGGACAGGACGTGACAACAGAATATTCCTACAAGGAAAAAGACTGGTTTAAGCAAGATTTTATCATCAAAGGAAATGAAATCAGTTATGCCAATCTGACCATCAAAAATGCGAACCAGGAAAACTATCATTACCAGATTGATTTGGAAAACGGACAAGGTCAAGCTACGATCTATACTTACAAAGGGCGTTATCAATATGCAGTCACAGCCGACCATTATTCATTTGACTACGCACCAGTCAACAAGATTGCTGATTTCGATAAGAATAATGTGACAGAAATCAACTTCAATCGGGCAGACTATCGCAATGTAGCCTTTCCGTTGAGAAACATTCCAGAAACATACAGCTACAGTCTTGATATCTATCGGGAAGACGGCATGCCCGCCGCAGGTCTGGACCAGTCATTCTCTACTGAAGAAAACGTGAATATCCTGTCGAAAACACGCACCAGTTATCAAGAAGACCCCACAAAATGGCTGTTGCCAGGAAAATATTACGGAATACTACATCTCTCGGACAATCAATATGAAAAATATAACAAAATCATCTTTAAGACTCCTTTTGAGATCGACGAAACAAACGAAAACGAGGTTCTGTTCGATGTGGCTGCCCAACAATACGGGACGATAACCTGTGCCATCACGAACATCCCCGAAGAAGTCAGAAATGTGCCCATAATCGCTTACATCAGTGATCAGGAGGGTATCATTCTGGACACCTTGTATCGGTCAGACGATTGGCAAACTTTAGAGAAGTTGCAATTACCCGCAGGAAAATACACCATGCACTGGCGGAATCAACATTTCGGCAGCAATTACGACAGCGAGATAGCTCTGGCTCTTGCATATGACGAAGAATTCGAATTAAAAGCCAATGAAACTTATCAAGCTACATTAAACTTTAATCAGTTGGGTATTACTAAAATTATGCCGAAAATAGCAGAAAATGACGTTATCTGGGGATTCGTCATCGAAAAAGATAATATCATTAATGCGGCAGACAATGGTTACGACACATCGGCGGATTATTTCTATTTTGCAGGCAATCCCGGCGAATACCAGATCCGGCTATGGGGCATGCAGCACGATGATTTTGCCATGAACCTACAAAGCAAGAATACGTCATTCAGCAATATGTCTGGACAAATCAATGAACTGGAAGTGCCAGTAGACCAGACGTCTGAAGGACTATCCTGCCTCATCTATCTCTGCAATCATTTTGGAGCACCGATCAATAATGCGGTCGTGACCGTCAATGGCAAACAACAGTCCGTGTCAGGATTAAATATGGCATATCAGAACCAAATAGCTGGCGACATACTGAACATCAGCATTGAAGCTCCGGGTTATGAAACCTACACCATGCAACGGTCGCTCTCCGAAATCATAAAAACCTATGGATACATCGAAATAACCTGCTTTCTGAATCCGGGAAGCGAAGCTACCGGTATGCAGCAGACTGCCTTGAACGAGACGGCTGTCATGAGAACAAACGATAATGAACTGGTCATCTCTTCTGCCGACCAGACAGTGTGGAACTACCGGATTCTTGACCTGCAAGGTATAACCATCATAAGCGGACGGACTCAGTCATCAGCAACGACCATTGAACTGGATCAGATAAAATCCGGAATCTATATACTGGAACTGACGCAAGGAAAAGAAAAACGTGTCCTCAAATTTGTTCGATAAAACTGAAAATATCTTTTGTACCAATCCTAAAAATCCCATCCGGCTGCGGATGGGATTTTTAGGATTAGAAGGTTTTAAATCTTGAAAAGCACCTCCCCGCATCACCATCTCATCAAAAAGTTGTATCTTTGTTTTCCCTAACAACAAAACATAAGATATGATCGTTTGTATTGCAGAGAAACCAAGTGTTGCGAAAGATATTGCCCACGTACTCGGTGCCACGCAAGCGCGTGACGGATATATGGAAGGCAACGGATATCAGGTGACCTGGACATTCGGACATCTTTGCGAACTCAAGGAGCCGCACGAATATACCCCGATGTGGAAATCCTGGAGCTTGTCTTCTCTCCCCATGATTCCGCCTCGCTTTGGCATCAAGCTCAAAGCAGACAGCGGCATAGAAAAACAATTCAAAACAATAGAAACGCTCATGCAACACGCCGACGGCATCATTAATTGCGGTGATGCCGGCCAGGAAGGTGAACTGATTCAGCGCTGGGTGATGCAAAAGGCAGGAGCCAGATGCCCGGTCAAACGGCTCTGGATTTCGTCTTTGACCGAAGAAGCCATCCGCGAAGGCTTCAACAACCTGAAAGACCAGAGCGATTATCAGTCGCTTTATGAAGCCGGACTAAGCCGGGCCATCGGCGACTGGACATTGGGCATGAACGCAACGCGGCTCTATACGCTAAAATATGCCCAGGGAAAACAGGTATTGAGCATCGGTCGCGTACAAACTCCCACACTGGCCCTCATCGTGAAAAGACAACAGGAAATCGAAAACTTCAAGCCGGAACCTTACTGGGTGCTCACGACTGTCTATCGCGACACAACCTTTACCGCCGTCATGACACAAGACGAGGATACAGAAGAACCGGCCAACAACAATACACAGCAGGAAAACAAAGGAAACGATCTGCTGCGCAAGGGATTCACCAGCGAGGAGGAAGGACGCAAAGCACTTGAACAGATCAAAGATCTGCCATTTACCATTACGGCCGTCAGCAAAAAGAACGGTACGGAAGCCCCACCCCGATTATTCGATCTGACCTCACTGCAGGTAGAATGCAACAAGAAATTCGCCTATTCGGCCGATCAGACCCTCCAGTTGATTCAAAGCCTTTATGAAAAGAAAATCACTACCTATCCACGCGTAGATACGACCTTTCTGAGCGACGACATCTATCCGAAATGCCCCGGCATACTGAAAGGCCTGGCGGAGCATTATGATCCGCTGCTGGCCCCGCTGCGTGGCGCTTCCCTGAAAAAGAGCAAAAAGGTGTTCGATTCGTCAAAAGTGACCGATCATCATGCCATTATCCCAACCGGCGTTCCGGCCCGTAATCTGACCGACATGGAAAAGAATGTCTTCGATCTGATTGCCAGGAGATTCATTGCCGTGTTTTACCCCGACTGCAAATTCACCACCACCACAGTTCTGGGCGAAGTGGCCGGCCTTGAATTCAAGGCAACCGGAAAACAGATTCTGGATCCGGGATGGCGCTACGTATATGCCCAAGACAAAAAGAACGCCGCTCCAGGGAAAGACGATGAAGAAAAAACACTTCCGGCTTTCACCAAAGGAGAAAGCGGCACTCACTTTCCGGATTTAGCCGAAAAGTGGACACAAGCCCCTAAGCCTTATACGGAAGCAACTCTGCTGCGGGCCATGGAAACAGCCGGCAAACTGGTTGACGACGATGAACTGCGCGACGCTTTAAAAGAAAACGGCATAGGACGCCCCTCTACCCGGGCTGCTATTATTGAGACTTTGTTCAAACGGCATTATATCAAAAAAGAACGTAAAAACCTGATTGCTACGCCTACCGGTGTCGAACTGATCAGCCTCATCCACGAAGAACTGCTCAAAAGTGCCGAACTGACCGGCATTTGGGAACGCAAGCTGCGACTTATTGAGAAAAAAGAATACCAAGCCAAGCAATTCTTAGACGAACTGAAAACGATGGTTTCCGACATTGTGCATACCGTTCTGGCCGACAATACCAACCGACGCGTCACAGAAACCACCGAACCCGTTCCGGGAGAAAAGAAGAAAGGAACCAAGGACAATGCAACAGGAAAAAAGAACGGCAAAACTCCTGATACAGGCAAAACAAAGGCAAAAACCGGCAAACGGACACAGACAACAGCCATCAAGGAAGGCGACTTGTGTCCGCTTTGCGGAAAAGGGCACATTATCCGCGGAAATACGGCTTTCGGCTGCTCTGAATGGAAAAACGGATGTACGTTCCGACAAGTATTTAATCCCGAAAAATAAAAAATCAGGCGTAACAGAAGCCACGGCTGTCCCACGGCCGGTCTGAAACGCAGACTGTAAGCTCAGGAATAGGCTTCGTGCGACAATAAAACCACCGCATATCCGTTCTAATAACAACAACCGACTCCATGTCTGTCATGAAACATCTACCGAACATCTTTCTGCTTTTACTGACCGGCTTTCTTCTTATAGCCTGCGGAGCAGACAAATATCTGAAAAAAGCGGATCAGTTCTACACCATTGGAGAATACTTCGACGCAGCGGCCCAATATAGAAAGGCTTACATGCACACCCCTGTCAAGGAACGCAGCAAACGTGGCGAACGCGCACTGAAAGCAGCCGAATGCTACCGGCGCATCAACTATACGGCACGTGCCATTGGTTCGTATACCAATGCCATCCGTTATGGCACCAACGATTCTACCGCATATCTCTATTTGGCTCAAATGCAACACAAGAACGGTGCGTACAAAGCTGCTGCCGATAATTATGCCAAATATCTGGAATTCGATCCGGACAACGTATTGGCCCGGAACGGACTGCGTGGCTGCCATCAGGCTCCCATCTGGAAAGAGACCCCTACGGCATATACCATAAAAAAACAACCGCTGTTCAACGGAAGACGCAGCGATTTCTCGCCTATGCTGGCAGGCGACCAGCAAGAACAGCTTTACCTGACCACGACACGACCGCAAGTTACCGGCGATGAAATCAGCGGCATCACCGGCACTAAAAACAGTGATATTTTTGTCGCACAAAAAGACGAAAACGGAAAATGGACTCAACCGGTAAAAATCGAATCCGAGCTGAACAGTGTTTACGATGAAGGTGCCTGCTGCTTTTCACCTGACGGAAAAACGATGTACCTGACCCGCTGCCTGTCGGATCCTGACTATCCCCGCTACGCCCAGATTTTTACGTCGCAGCGCAGCGACGCCACCTGGAGCGCCCCTCAATATTTGGAAATCACTCGCGACACTCTGTCATCTTATGCCCACCCGGCTGTCAGCCCCGACGGAAAATGGCTGTATTTCGTATCCGACATGCCCGGAGGTATAGGCGGACTCGATATCTGGCGGATCCAGATTACCGACCACGGACTTGGAGGGGCCGAAAATTTAGGCGAACCAATCAACAGTCCCGGCGATGAAATGTTTCCAACCTTCCGTCCCAACGGCGATTTGTACTTCTCGTCAAACGGACATCCCGGTATGGGAGGTCTGGATTTGTTCTGTGCACAACAGGACAGCACGGAAACATGGCACATTGAAAATCTGAAATATCCGATGAATTCGTCGGGCGATGATTTCGGCATGACTTTCGAAGGACCTTACAACCGAGGCTATTTCTGCAGTAACAGAGGGGATGCCCGAGGATGGGACCACATCATGAGCTTCGAAAAGCCCGACATCATCCAGACCGTCAAAGGCTGGGTGTATGAACGCGACGGCTATGAACTGCCCGACGGTCTGGTGTATATGATCGGAAACGACGGCACCAACCTGAAGTTGAGCGTACGCAGCGACGGATCATTTGTCCAGGAAATACAACCGCACGTCGATTATATCTTTCTGGGCACCTGCAAAGGTTTTCTGAACCATAAGGAAGAACTCCGCATCGATACCAGCAGCGTCAGCCGGGAATATGTGCTTCAGTTCCCGCTGGCCTCAATAACCGCCCCCGTTCTGGTCGAGAACGTGTTTTACGAATTCGACAAGGCAGATCTCACGCCCGAGTCTACCCAGTCTCTCGACCAGCTGATCGAGCTGCTGAACGAAAACCCCAATGTCACGATTGAACTCAGCGCTCATTGCGACTATCGGGGAAAAGACGAATACAATCTGGGGCTGTCGCAACGCCGGGCCGAATCCGTTGTCAACTACCTGATCGCCCACGGTATTCAGGCCGACCGGCTCAGTCCCGTAGGATATGGTGAAGAACGTCCTAAAATCATCCGCAAGAAACTAACCGAAAAATACCCTTTCCTGCACGAAAACGATACCCTGACCGAAGCTTTCATACGTAACCTTCCGGAAGAAGAACAGGAAATCTGTAACGCCCTGAACCGCAGAACGGAATTTAAAGTGCTGCGCACTACCTACGGCATTCTCGACGAACAAGGGCATCTGATACCAGACAGCCAGGCTGCAGACCAAAAAGAAGAAAACCAATAGGCCAGATATTTAGTTAACAGACCTGCAAAAGATTTATTTTTCTTAACATGAGATTATAAATCACTAATTTTATTTGTTTTTCCACAAATCAATCATTATATTACGAGCGAGTTCGGAAACAGGAGTACAAACTTTTAACTGCACATGCTATGAAAATATTATTTATCGGTTCAGGAAATTCCTGGCGTTTGCCTTTGGCAGAGTATGTGTTAAGGAAAAAGCTCAAAGAGGCAAATGTCACAGGCGTGGAAGTAGAATCGGCCGAGACATCCGATCTTGGCGTCGCTTCACAAGAAATTTGCATGGAAACTAAGTCTCCCGAAGCTGTCCCTCCATTCCATGATTGCGTAAAAAACAACGCAACGACCGACAAAGTGCTTGGCGAAGCAGACCTGATTATTGTTATGGAAAAGAAGCAGCGCGATTTTCTAACCAAATTCTTGGATTACAGCAATTGGAATCGCATTCACCTGTTCCTGGAATATTGTTTCGGCAGAAACGAAAATATGTTTGCTCCCGACAACAACCAGGAAATCGTTTACGACCATGCGGTATCACAAATTGAAGAAGGATGCGAGAATTTTGTCATGAAAATCATCAGAACACTGCAAGACAAATTAAATGCCGCATTAGGCGGCAGCCCTGACCAGCAACTGTCATTGGGCTAAGAGGAATGAGGGGACGCACTCAAAGATTTACTTAATGAAGAGATGTTTCTTCCGGAAGAAACATCTCTTTTTTTCATGCCGGTCAGGTTACAAAGACAATAAGGGCTGCCCGAAGGCAGCCCTTAAGCTTTTGCGGAGAATAATTATTTTCCGAAACGTATCTTTAATTTTTCGATCATGTCTTTTGTCATGGCATCCAGATCGTATTCCGGCTTCCAACCCCATTCTTCACGGGCACAAGTGTCGTCGAGTGAATTTGGCCAAGAGTCTGCAATAGCCTGACGCAACGGATCCACGTCATACTCCATCTTGAAATCAGGAATATATTCCTTAATCTTGTTGTAGATGATTTCCGGATCGAAACTCATGGAAGCAATGTTGAACGAATTGCGATGAACAAACTTAGAAGGATCGGCCTCCATGATTTCAACCGCAGCACGCAAGGCATCCGGCATATACATCATATCCATATAGGTACCTGCGGCGATCGGGCATTTGAAAGTCTCTCCCTTAACGGCAGAATAATAAATGTCGACGGCATAGTCTGTCGTGCCACCTCCCGGAGGTGTTACATAGGAAATCAGGCCCGGGAAACGTACGGAACGCGTATCCACGCCAAAACGGATATTATAATAATCGCTCAGCAACTCACCGGAAACCTTCGTCACACCATACATCGTACGGGGATTGCGGATGGTATCCTGCGGAGTCTTGTCCTTAGGCGTGTTGTTGCCAAATACACCGATAGAACTTGGCGTAAACACGGCACATTTCATTTCACGAGCCACTTCAAGCACGTTGAACAGACCGCCCATACCAATTTTCCACGCCAACTGCGGCTTAGCCTCAGCCACAGCCGACAACAGAGCTGCCAGGTTGTAAATAGTATCAATTTTGTACTTGGATACTGTCTCGGCAACCTGCTGTTCGTTGGTGATATCCACAATGGCAGAAGGACCCGACTCCTTCAGTTCGCCCTTAGGTTCAGCACCTGGAATGTATCCGGCTACGATGTTGCCGTTGTACAAACCTCTCAATTTCATGGTCAACTCAGAACCGATCTGTCCGGTTGAACCGATAATCAATACGTTTTTCATCTCAATGAAAATTAAAAAATGAAGTTCTGTGATGCAAAGATAGGCATTCTAATTAATTTTTTCTGATAATATTCGAGAGATTTTATTCGCTATTTCAAAAAAAAATGTGACCTTTGTACAGAAATCCTAATATTAAAAGATATGTACGGTAAATTTAAAGATTTTTTGGCTCAGGAACTGGCCAACATTGAGGCAGCAGGCCTTTACAAGAATGAACGTATCATTACCACTCCGCAGCGCGCAGACATCAAGGTTAACGCCGGTGAAGAAGTGTTGAACTTCTGTGCTAACAACTATTTAGGACTGGCAGACAACCAGCGACTGATCAACGCAGCAAAAGCAGCCATGGACAGCCACGGCTACGGAATGTCCTCCGTACGCTTTATTTGCGGAACCCAGGATTTGCACAAACAGCTCGAAGCAGCTATCTCCGACTACTTCAAGACTGAAGATACAATCCTTTATGCAGCTTGTTTCGATGCCAACGGCGGCTTGTTCGAACCCCTGTTGACAGATCAGGACGCCATCATCTCCGACTCTTTGAACCACGCTTCCATTATCGATGGCGTACGTCTTTGCAAGGCAAAGCGTTATCGTTACGCCAACGCTGATATGGCCGACCTGGAGCGTTGCTTGCAGGAAGCTCAGGCACAGCGTTTCCGCATCATCGCTACCGACGGCGTATTCTCTATGGACGGCAATGTAGCTCCTATGGACAAGATCTGTGACCTCGCCGAGAAATACGATGCATTGGTTATGGTCGACGAATCTCACTCTGCCGGTGTTGTCGGTGCTACCGGTCACGGCGTTGCAGAGAAATTCAATGTCTACGGACGTGTAGACATCTTTACAGGTACATTAGGTAAGGCATTCGGCGGTGCCATGGGCGGATTCACAACCGGCCGCAAGGAAATTATCGACATCCTGCGTCAGCGTTCACGTCCTTACCTGTTCTCCAATTCCGTTGCTCCTGCCATTGTGGGCGCCAGCATCGAAATGTTCAAGATCCTGAAGGAAAGCAATGCCCTGCACGACAAACTCATGGAAAACGTCACTTATTTCCGCGACAAGATGATTGCAGCCGGATTCGACATCAAACCGACTCAGAGCGCCATCTGTGCCGTAATGCTCTACGACGCCAAACTGTCTCAGGACTTCGCAGCCAAGATGCAGGAAGAAGGCATTTATGTCACCGGATTCTACTATCCTGTTGTCCCGAAAGATCAAGCGCGTATCCGTGTACAGCTGTCGGCTTGCCACGAGCGCGAACATTTGGACCGTGCCGTTGCAGCTTTCGTCAAAGTCGGCAAAGAACTGAATGTGATCAAATAAACAAGTTGTTGACAAACGATAAAGAAAAACGGGGCAGAAAATTTTCTGCCCCGTTTTTCTTTTATTTGAAGCACCATTCGGAATTCCCGATCCCCCAAAAATGAGACCGGCATCCCAGCACAACCAGACCGGCATCTCGTTTCAATCAGTCGGCCATCTCGTTTTAATCTGTCGGGCGACTCATCAGTCACATTCCCATACAACGTCCAATCAATTATCTATCAACGATTTCAGCT
>artificially_reared_2__coassemble_229_pt1 | contig 35197 bp, 30 predicted proteins | sample artificially_reared_2__metabat2_low_PE_008 | metagenome-assembled genome bin artificially_reared_2 | reverse complement strand
AACGGTTGGTGAACGCCAAAATCAGAGAAGATGTTCCCTTGCAAGATCATCGCGATATGCCCATAGAGAAGGCAAAGGAATTAGGAGCCATTGCTTTGTTTGGAGAAAAATATGGTGACAAGGTACGTGTTGTGCAGTTTGGAAGTAGCGTTGAATTCTGTGGCGGCTGCCACGTTAGTTCTACGGGCAAAATCGGTATGGTCAAGATTATGAGCGAAAGTTCGGTTGCAGCCGGTGTACGCCGTATCGAAGCCATCACAGGTGCAAAAGTTGAAGAATTATTATACAGAATCGAAGACACTTTGTGCGAACTCAAAGGAATGTTCAACAATGCACCAGATGTCAAAGCAGCTGTCACAAAAGCCATAGAAGAAAGCACCAGTCTGAAAAAACAGATTGAAAGCATGATAAAAGAAAAAGCGGCACAAGCCAAACAAAGCTTGATAGCTTCTTCAACAATTATCAATGGAATACATATATTAAAAGGAATATTACCCTTACCGGCAGATGCTGTCAAGGACATCGCATTCCAACTACGCGCCGAACAGGAAAACGCATTGGTCATCATAGGAAGCGTTTACGACGACAAACCTATGTTAACCGCTGCTGCTTCCGATTCCTTAATCTCAGATCATAGCATAAATGTAGGTAAAACTATCCGTGAAGCCGCCAAGCTGATTCAAGGTGGTGGTGGTGGTCAGCCACATTTTGCCACTGCTGGAGGAAAGAATCCAGACGGTTTAAGTGCAGCTGTTGACAAATTCATCGAATTAGCAACAAAGTAGCATCAAAACACTGACAGAAGAATAAAAGGTGGAAAGCTATTGTTTCCACCTTTTATTCTTCTTCTCTATATTTTCTTGGGGTAACCCCCGTTGCCTGCTTAAAAAATCGGCCAAACATACTCTGAGTCGGAAAATTAAGTTGACGACTGATCTCACCAACATTTAATAGACCTTGTTTCAATAATATTTTAGCTTCTAATACGACATAATCTTCAATCCATTTGGAACAAGTCTTTCCACTGGCTTCCTTCACAGACGTAGACAAATATTTAGGAGTCAGTTTCATCAAAGAAGCATAAAACTTTATGGCCCTTTCACTCTGATGATGCTGTTCCAGCAACAAAAGGAAATCACGCAGAATCCGTTCACTGTTCGTACGCTGCTCTGGCATTTCTTTTCTATTCTGAAACTCCACGTAATCAGAAAAATCCTTTAAAACCAGAATCTCACAGACACGTAACAATATAAAATTTTTAAACTTATAGTTTTCTGAGTTCAAACCAAACTTAATCTGTCTGTATAGTTCCCATCGCTCCTCTCTTTGCAACTGTGGCTCACTTCCAATATAGGAACGACAGATTGCCTCTGTCTTCAACAACTGAAACCCGACACTCATAAAAAGTTTATCGGCCATCCCAACAGACATGCTATAACCAAAAAATTTCATATCCGGAGAAACACTAACCGTTTGAAACACTGAACCCGGAAGTAGAATAAATATCTGGTTCTCAGATATCTTATAAGTAGAAAGTCCAACACTTATCTCCAGGATTCCACGAACCACATGAACACAAAAGTATTTCTCTGACCTCACAGGATGGTCTGCGTGTATCAAGATAATCTGATTCTCATCATCCAAATTATCCAGCAAGAAAAATTCGCCATTTACTCCGCCAATCAAATATTTCTGAGGCACCTCCGATTTTCCAATAGCCCCATGACGTTTACTCTTTTTACTCATCGCTAATAAATATTTTTCACTAAGGTAGATAATTTGAATAAAGGAAACAAAATTTATGCTATAAAATTTGCAATTTTGGCCAGTTTACAAGATAAACCTGCTCTGTAGCACGTGTTATTGCGGTATAAAGCCACCTGAAATAATCTGCAGTACACATATCTTCCGTCATATAACCCTGATCTATAAAAACACATTGCCACTGGCCGCCCTGCGCTTTATGACAAGTCATGGCATAAGCATATTTAACCTGCAAAGCATTGTAATATGGATCGGATTTTATTTTCTTTAACCGCTCACGTTTTATTGAACACTCCGGATAATCATCCCAGACTTCCTGAAACAATCGCTCAGATTCTGCACGAGACAAAGCCGGACTGTCATTATTCAACGTATTCAACAGTATGGTCGCTTCTATTTCGTAGTCCTCATAATCAGGAAATCGAAGCAAGGCATCAGCAAAACGAAAGCCGTATAAATCCCTTTCATGCCGGATACGCCGTACTATTGCCATGTCTCCATTGGCAATAAATTCCATTTTTTTGTTTTCCTCAGCTCCCTGCCAGAAGTAATTATTCTTAACTACAAGTAACTGATCACCAGACTCAATCTCATATTCCCGCGCCAACACTCGTCCACGAATGCCCTGATTATAAATATTCGCCCGTTTATTCGAACGCGTAACGACAATTGTCTGGTCAAGTCCGTAACGGTTATAAGCCTGCTCCAATGTTTCAATAAGTTCATCTCCTGACACGGTTCGTACATCTGAAAATCCGGCTAACTTTATTTTCGGAAATTCAAAAAAATCATCGGCAACAATATATTTCCGCAAAACAGTTGCATTCCAAAGTATTCCAGACTCATTTCTTTGCCGGACCACCTGTGTCAGTTCTCCGGAAAAAACAGATAATTGATGCGAACGCAACAATTCCTCCGACAAAGCCGGGCTTCCCGACTCACCAACCGGTGGAAGCTGCGCCCCATCGCCGAGAAAGATCAATCGGCAGCCTATACCACCATAAACATAAGTTATCAAATCATCCAGTAAATGACCGGAACCAAATTCTTGCGAAGCAGCCCAGCCATCATTGGCAATCATCGAAGCCTCATCCACGATAAATAAAACATGCTGATACAAATTTGTGTTGAGCACAGCACCGGCAGGTCCGCCAAGAAAAGTTTTTTGCCGATAAATTTTCCGGTGTATCGTATATGCAGGGTGATCCGCATATCCGGAAAAAACTTTTGCGGCCCGTCCTGTCGGAGCAAGCAGGACCACCTTTCTGTTCAACGACATAAGCATTTTCACCAATGCCCCAATGAGGGATGTTTTACCTGTACCGGCATATCCGCGTAATAAAAAGACACTTTGCCTGTTCAGCGAAAGAAGAAAATCAACCAACTTTACAATCACTTGATGCTGACTTTCTGTAGGCAAAAATGCACAATTCTCAAGAAAGAGCCGCTCTAATTCTTTATTTAGCATATTTCAACTCAAAAAAATCTCTGAAAAGTCGAAAATTAATTTTATTTATTCTATTTTTGCGATGCGAATGTAACAAATAAAACAATAATTATCATGAAAAAAGCAATTAATCTTATCTTAGGCATTTGCGCCCTCGCGCTTTTGTACATCTGCTACGGTAGTATCATGGAGCCTATCAATTTCCAGAAAGAAATGGCAGTCCGCGAAGCCGCTGTCAAGGAACGTCTGATTCTTATTCGGAACATTGAAGATCAATACCGCCAGCAGAATCAAGGAATGTTTTGCGACAGTTTTTCTGTGTTAACAAACTTCGTTAAGAATGGTCGTATTCCTCTCGTAACGAAAGTCGGCGAACTTTCTGACGAACAGATGGAAAAAGGCCTGACCGAAGCTAAAGCTGCTGCAATTGTAAACAGCGGGGACGCTCAGGCTATTGCTGCCAACGGTTTGCAGAACTTCAGACGTGACACAGTTTGGACTTCCATGGCTGATTCCTTGTTGGGACCTGGATTTAATGTAGATTCTCTTCAATATATTCCCTACAGCAATGGAGACCAATTCGAACTGGAAACCAGTATTTATGTAAACAAATCAGGTGTTGTTCAGTATGTTATGGAATGCCGGGCTCCCTACAATTCCTATCTGAAGGGATTAAGCGAAAGAGAGATCTACAACTTGAATGACATGGCAGAAAAAACAGACCGCTATGCAGGTTTGAAAATTGGTGATTTATTTAACCCAAACAACAATGCTGGAAACTGGGAATAATACTGCACAAGCATATAGTCTATCCATCCGTATTCATGCGGATGGATTTTCTTTTTATAGCTGTAACCCACAAACCGACAAAGGATTTAAAAAAGAGGATTACTTTTTACTGCCGGATTCTACCCTCAGCGAAATGGTATTAGCTGCCATAGAAAAATCCATGCTCATCCATGAAAGGCAGTATGCTCAGTTCAATTTGCTCATTCCCTCCCCCATTACTCATGTTCCGATGGAACTGTTCCGAAAAGAGGAAGCTGAAATATTGTTCAAAAACAGCCATCATACCCAGGCAAACCATTCTATGCAGGTCCTCTATAATATTCTCCCCCGCCTTGAAATAGTTGAAATTTTCCACATAGAAGAAAAACTTTACACACAAATTCAAAAGTTAATGCCCAACATCCGTATATATGCACAAAACAGCATGATACTGGAGAAAATAGCCGGCTATCAGTTTCAATACGATGAGCACAAGAAACTCTACGTATATTCCTGCGACAAGAAATTACTGCTGTTTCATCTGAACAATAACAAACTGATCTTTGCCAACGAATTCACGGCAGAAAGCTATCAGAGTGCCTTATATCTGTTGCTAAACGTCTGGAAAACCCTGAAATTGGACGCTTATACCGACGAATGTATTTTTCTGGCACCAGGTGAATACGAACTGACCTTAATGGAAAAAGTCAGAGAATATCTGAAATCTGTTTACGAATTGTCGCCTACCGTGCTTTTCAGAAGGGCTGCACTAACCCGCATCCCTCAAATTCCGTTCGATTTACTTACCCTATTATTAAACGGCTTTTAACGATGAGAGTTATCACAGGAATCTATAAAGGACGCCGTTTTGAAGTTCCACGTACTTTCAAAGCTCGTCCGACTACCGACTTTGCCAAAGAGAACTTGTTTAACGTATTAAACGGTTATCTGGATTTTGAAGACGGACCGACAGCTTTGGATCTTTTTGCCGGTACAGGCAGCATTACTCTTGAACTTTTATCAAGAGGATGCAGCAGAGTTTTTTCAGTAGAAAAAGATCCGCAGCATTTTGCTTTTATACTCCAAATTTTGAAAGACTTAAAAGAAGAACATTGCGTTCCGGTTCGAAATGATGTTTTTCGCTTTATCAAAAAATGCCAGGAACAATTCGACTTCATATTCGCCGATCCCCCTTATGCACTCAAGGAATTGGAACTATTACCGGATTTAATCATGGAAAGCAATTTACTGTCAGCCGGAGGCTTGTTTGTATTGGAACACGGAAAGAGCAATGATTTCAGCAATCACATCTGCTTCGTTGAACACCGAAGCTATGGCAGCGTTAATTTCTCCTTCTTTCAGAAAAAATAAACCGTCAGTAAAATCATCGTAAGCGAAGATCATCCAACCAAACGTCTATCATCCATTCATTGTGCATGAACACCAATTACCCACAATCTGAAACAGTCTCCGTTATCATGTGTACTTATAACGGCGGTAAATTCTTACAGGAACAGATCGACAGCATTCTTAACCAGACGTATCCAATAAACGAATTAATCATACAAGACGACTGTTCAACGGACACGACCTTTGACATCATTAAAGATTATGCCCAAAAATTTTCATTCATCAGGTTTTTCCAAAACACGACGAACAAGGGATTCAACCAAAATTTTCGGGATGCTATTTCAAAGGCGAACAGCAAGTACATTGCCATAGCAGATCAAGACGATATCTGGTATCCGGACAAGATCAGCCAACAAATTTGTCTTATCGGCAATCACGATATTTGTATTTCCTATTATCACACCGATAAAATATATCAGGAAGGAAAACTAGAAAAAGTAACCCGTCCCACTTTTAACCTGGACTACATGACCTTCTATGACAGTACTCCGGGTCACAGCATGCTATTACGTACCGATTTTGCCCAGAAATGCTTCGAAGCCTGGGACGGACATATAATTTATGACTGGTGGCTCTCTGTAAACGCACACTTAAACCATGGAATGGTTTGCGTAGAGAAGCCGTTAAACTGGCATCGTCCACATCAAGGGTCAGCAATAGAAAAACTTACCCGTCAATATGCTCCATACACGGCAAAACAATCTGCATGGAAACCATATATTGTCGGATACAAGAAATACAAAGAATTACAGAAACTGCCTACGTGGCAATTCTTTTATGGCTACCTGAATAAAAACACCGGACCAGACAAATTTCCACTTGCCCACAAAATCAGCGGACTACTACTTCGTGATGATTTTTTAAGCCTGCTCAGGCTATGCTATCTGTGCATGCGTCATAAGAATACAGTCTATTTTAATCCGGCACAAAAAGGATTCATGAGTTATATCAGGAGTTTCTGCTACCCCATGATCCGGTCATATGGCAACACTTATTTTTACTTATAGTTTGTTTTACTTAATTTGAATCCTTACATTTGCATAACGCATATTATTATCCGAACAAGATGAAAAAGAATATTGCAATAATTCTTGCCGGTGGTATCGGAAGCAGACTGGGACTATCCACCCCAAAGCAGTTTTTTAAGGTAGCTGGCAAAATGATCATAGAGCATACCGTCGATGCTTTCGAACACAATCAGAACATAGACGAGATAGCCTTGGTATCCAACCCTTTCTACATACCCGAGGTAGAAAACCTCATTTTAAAGAATAATTGGAAAAAAGTCAAAAAGGTATTAAAGGGAGGTAAAGAACGCTACGATTCCAGTCTGTCGGCCATTCAGGCGTACGCCGGTCGAGATGTCAACCTGATCTTCCATGATGCCGTACGTCCGCTGGTCAGCCAACGTATCATTAACGATGTCGTCGAAGCACTCCATACGCATCAGGCCATTGACGTGGCTCTTCCGTCTGCTGACACCATCATCGAAATTGATGGAGATTTTATCCGTAACATTCCTGACCGTTCCCGACTAAAACGGGGACAGACGCCACAGGCCTTTCATATCGAGACCATACGAAAAGCTTACGAGATAGCTCTGAAAGATCCGCAGTTTAAAGTGACGGACGACTGTGGTGTCGTTAAGAAATATCTTCCGGAAACTCCTATTTATGTTGTTTCCGGAGAAGAAAGCAACATGAAACTGACTTATAAGGAAGACACGTATCTTCTCGACAAATTATTCCAGCTGCGCCAAAGCGAAGTCCATGGAAACATTCTGAGTTCAAAGTATTTTGAGCATAAGATTGCCGTAGTTTTTGGCGGAAGCTATGGTATCGGTTCCGAAATAGTTCGTCTGCTCAAGGAATATGGTGCCCACGTCTATGCCTATGCCCGCAGCAGCACGCATACCGATGTCGGGAATCGCAGCCAGGTGTCTCAGGCACTGGCCGATGTATATGCCCAAGAGAAACGCATTGATTTTGTTATCAACACGGCCGGACTTTTAAATAAAGAACCGCTGATCACGACCGACTATCAAACCATCCTGAATGCGGTCCAGACCAACTACATGGGTACCGTACATGTAGCCATAGAAGCATTTCCCTATCTAAAACAGTCAAAAGGAAAGCTGATCTTTTTCACATCCAGTTCCTACACCCGGGGGCGTGCTTTCTACAGCATATACTCTTCGACAAAAGCCGCCATTGTCAATTTCGTACAAGCGATCGCTCAGGAATGGGACGATTATGGAATTTCGGTCAATTGCATTAATCCGGAACGGACCAAGACACCGATGCGCATCCAAAATTTCGGTATCGAACCCGACAATACTCTACTCACTGCCGAAAAGGTTGCAGAAGAAACGTTGAAGGCATTAGCATCAGATTACACCGGGCAAGTTATTGACGTAAAGCGTGATATCCTATGAGTAACAGGTACTTGAATGCTTATCTTGAAAAAAATCTCCGACAATGCCAACTCAAGCAACTAAGTATCTTGTCTGAGATTGACCGCATCTGTCAGAAATATCAACTAACCTACTGGCTGGATGGCGGTACCCTGCTGGGGGCTGTCCGACACGGCGGGTTTATTCCTTGGGACGACGATATAGATCTGGGCATGCCGGCTGACGACCTGAAACGATTCATCCAGGTTGCTCCTGCAGAACTTCCAGAAGGACTATTCCTGCAAACGCCTCAAAGTGATCCCGAGAATGTTAGTCCGATCATAAAAATACGTGATCTGAATTCATTGTATATTGAAGAGGGAGACGACTTTTCAAAAAAATATGAAAAGGGTCTGTTTGTAGACATATTTCCCTTCATCGATTATCCAACCGTATCACGCAAACTGATCAAACGAATCGGCCGAGGCTACTCCGTATGCTACTCCATACTGAACGGCAAGCACAAATACTCCCTGCGTTCTTTCGGAGAATTTTTTTGGTTCGGAGGGAAAATGATCCTGTACCGTCTATTCTGGTTTTTGCTTAACCATACCTGCAAAAAAGGCAAATATTTGTCGAACATTCTGGAAAACAACGGATATGGCATCATGCATCGCATCGATTCGGTCTACCCGATCGGTACCATCAGCTTCGAAGGCAAGACCTTCAAAGCACCAGCCAATCCGGATGCTTACCTGACAGACTTATATAGGAATTACATGGACATACCTCCGGTTGACAAACGAAAGATTCATGCAATATACATTCATCCAGAACTTATTCCAAATGAAGACTAACCTATATCCTGCCATCAACGACGTGGCTGTTCTTATTCTTTTTTTCAACCGACCGGAACCACTCAAAGCTGTTTTCGATCAAGTCAGAGCTGCACGTCCAACACGTCTGTTCCTCTATCAAGACGGACCACGCAACGAAAAAGACATGCCTGGGATTCTGGCCTGCCGGGAAATTGTCGAAACCATAGATTGGGAATGCGATGTCCAGAAATGGTATCAAGAGAAAAACTTTGGCTGCGATCCGTCAGAATACCTTTCCCAGAAATGGGCTTTTTCCATGGCCGATAAATGTATCGTTCTTGAAGACGACGACATTCCTTCACAATCCTTTTTTCCATTCTGCAAAGAATTGCTGGACAAATACGAGAACGACACCCGCATCAGCATGATCACCGGGACAAACTACGACGAAATCACCCCGGATATGCCTTACGATTATTTCTTTGCCACCACCTTTTCGATTTCCGGATGGGCGAGCTGGAAACGCGTCATCGACCAATGGGACGAACATTACAGCTTCCTCGATGACGAATTCAACCTGAAGCAATTGCAGGAATATATTAAGGACCGTAAGTTTCAGGATGAGTTCATCGACTTTTGCCGCTATCATCGCAGTTGTGGAAAAGCCTACTATGAGACGATCTTTCATGCGGCCATTTTCTTTAATTCCGGCCTCAGTATCGTACCGGCAAAAAATCTCATCAACAACATGGGAGCAACAGAAGGCTCCACGCATCTTGGCGGATCCAATGATCTGCTCCCACGCGGCTATCGGCGAATCTTTACCATGCAACGCCACGAAATAAACTTTCCGCTACGTCACCCACGCTACATCATAGAAAACGTTGCCTACAAACAGCGTATGTTTAAAATCATGGCATGGGGGCATCCCTGGATTAAAATAGGCCGTTCCTTCGAAGAACTTTATCTGAATCTTCGCCACGGAAATTTCAAGCATATTCAAAAATCGATTAAAAACCGTATCAGGAAATGGATGAAAAAAACCGAGTACCGTTAAACATTTATTTCTATCATACCCGTACTGTGGAACAAAGCTACGAAGAGTGGAAACAAAAACTTTTTCCCGGTCATCTGCTCTATGGAATGCCGCTCCTATACAAATATGGCATCAAGAGTATTATTCATCACCACAAACACTTCGAGAAGCGCTGGCGCATTACACTTCATGCAACAAAAGAGATTCTTTTCTGTAAAAAAGATTTCGACATATTATATGGAACATCATTCAGAGGCTTGGAACTGATCGTATTTCTCCGGGCATTAGGAATTTTCAGAAAGCCCATTGTCATCTGGCATCACCAGGCCGTCATCCGCAACAGAAACAAAATTCGAGAATGCTTATCCCGTCTTTTTTACCGTGGATTCGATCATTTATTCTTTTTCAGCGATGAACTGATCAACAGATCCATTCAAGCCGGAAAAGTGCCCGCCCATAAAATGGAACTGATTCATTGGGGGCCAGACCTGGATTTTTACGACCAGATCTTGCGCAATCGCAATAAAGAAACACACCCTGCCGGTTTTATTTCGACAGGAAAGGAAAACCGGGACATAGAGACGCTAATCAAAGCTTTTGCACAAACAAAAGAACAACTTGACCTTTACATTTCAAAAACCTGCGGCGCTCATAATTATGAAAATATCATCAAAAAGCTCTCCTGTCCGGACAACATTAAGGTTCACTTTACAGAAGGAGTCATTCCTTATGTATTAGCCCGTAAAGTAGCCGAGAAGCAATGCATCGTCATCTGCTGTCTGGAAACAGCCTACACGGTAGGACTCACCACGCTGGTCGAAGCCCTGGCTTTTGGTATTCCGGTCATTTGTTCCAAAAACCCGAATTTCGGGTTCGACATTGATCGCGAAAAAATCGGCATGACCGTTCCCTACGGCGATATTACCGGATGGATCCATGCCATTACCTATCTTACAAGCCACCCGGAAATAGCAGCCGAAATGGGCAAGAATGCCCGGAAATTAGCGGAAAAACGCTTTAATCTGGAGATTTTCACCAAAGAAATAGCAGAAAGACTTCATCAATTATAAAATTATTGCCAGTTTTCCTTTAATTTTGTGTCTGTCACAAAAGAATTAACCCATGAAAGTACTCATCGTCAATACTTCAGAACGGACCGGAGGAGCAGCTATTGCAGCCAACCGACTGATGGAAGCGTTGAATCGAAACGGTGTAAAAGCCAAAATGCTGGTGCGCGACAAAGAAACACAGGGAATCACGGTCGCAGCACTAAAAAAATCATGGAAACACCGACTCCAGTTCCTATGGGAACGCTTCATTATCTGGAAAAACAACGAATTCAACAAGACTAATCTTTTTCAGATCGACATAGCCAATACGGGCACAGACATTACCACATACCCCGAATTTGCCGAAGCCGACGTAATCCACCTGCACTGGATCAATCAAGGCTTTCTGTCCCTGAATGATATCCATAAAATCATACTTAGCGGAAAACCTGTCGTCTGGACCATGCACGATATGTGGCCTTTCACAGGAATCTGCCACTACAGCGGTTCGTGCACCCGATACCGTACACACTGCCATAACTGCCCGATGTTGCGTAAAAGCGGCAAGAACGACTTGTCCGCAAAAATATTCCGGAGGAAACAACACATACTCCGTACAGCACAGCTTACATTTGTGGCTTGCAGCAAATGGCTCGAAGAACAAGCCAGGACAAGCACCCTGCTTCAGGGACAAACCATAACTTCCATTCCAAACACGATCAACGCAAACATTTTTCAAAGACTTCCCGTCGCCAGTTCGCGTCAAAGATTCAGATTACCGTTGGATAAGAAACTGCTTCTGTTCGGTTCCATGAAGATTACGGACAAGCGTAAAGGTGCCGACTACCTGATCGAAGCTTGCAGGCTGCTGACTCAAGGCCACCCTGAAATCAAAGATCAAATAGCCGTAGTCATGGTTGGCTTAGAGGCACAAAGTATGGAATCTCTGTTCCCGTTCCCTGTTTATGCCATAGACTATATTTCGGACGAAAAGCAAATGGCTACTCTATATGCTGCAGCCGATGTCTTTGTTACTCCTTCGCTCGAAGACAACCTGCCTAATACGATTGCGGAAGCCATGTCATGCGGAACGCCATGTATCGGATTCAGAACAGGAGGAATACCGGAAATGATCGATCACCTGCAAAATGGATATGTCGCTGAATACAAAAATGCAGCAGACCTGGCACAAGGCATCTACTACATCCTCGAAGAAGCAGACAGCAAAGCTTTCAGTGAATCAGCACTACATAAAGCAACGTCTACCTACAATGAGAATCATGTGGCCATGCAATATATCCATATTTACAACCAAACAAACAGCGGAGTTAAAGCCTGAAAACCATCAAGAGAATATCGAAACGGAAACAAATATGAACCCAAATACAGAGATGAACCTCGATCCTTATCCGTGTATTACGGTTGCCACGGTCACCTATAATGCAGAAAAGACATTGGGACGCACCTTAAAAAGCGTAGCAACACAAACCTATCCAAACATCGAACATCTGATCATCGACGGATGTTCTAAAGACGGAACTTTAGAAATGGTGCATCAATACGTGGAAGAAAATACGGCCGCCAGGGTCCCTCATCTGATCCACCTGATCAAAGAACCCGACAAAGGACTGTACGATGCCATGAACAAAGCCCTGCTCAACGCCGAAGGCGATTACATTTGCTTCCTGAACGCAGGCGACACGTTTCATCACCCCGACACCCTGAAACGCATCGTTGAAAACATAAACTGGAATAAAGATAAAAAACAGAATCCTGCCATCATCTACGGAGAGACGGATATCGTTGACGAAAAAGGCAACTTTATCCGGCATAGGCGCCTGCAGTCGCCCGAACACTTGAACTGGCGCAGCTTTTTAGAAGGCATGCTTGTCTGTCATCAATCCTTTTATGTACGCACAGATCTGGGGCGTCAGGAACTCTACAACATGAACTACCGCTTTTCGGCAGATTTCGACTGGTGCATCCGGCTTATGAAACGTGCACAAACAAACCATCTGGAACTTCACAACACGCATGAAATCCTGACCGACTACCTGAACGAAGGAATGACGACGAAAAATCACAAAAAGTCCTTATGGGAACGGCTGCACATCATGGCCAGACATTATGGCTGGTATGCCACCATAAAGCAACACTTGTGGTTCGTGCTCCGTGCGCTCATCAAACGATAACCTGAAAATAGTCAAAGCCCGTTTTTACTGGAAAACAGCAAAAACGGGCTTTGATCCCCATCTGGTCTCTACGTGTCCGAATATCGGCATCCGGACATCAAAAACTATTTCTCATCCAGTTTAGCCTGATCCCGGTCACGGATCTCAACACGCCGTATCTTTCCACTGATGGTCTTCGGCAATTCATCTACAAATTCAATAACGCGCGGATATTTATAAGGAGCCGTTTCCTGTTTAACGTGGTTTTGCAGCTCCTTCACTAACTCTTCACCGGCCTTATCCTTATAAGCAGCCGTAAGAACAACTGTCGCCTTAACCACCTGTCCCCGGATTTCATCCGGCACTCCGGTTATGGCACATTCCAACACGGCCGGATGCGTCATCAAGGCACTTTCAACCTCAAACGGGCCAATCCGATAACCGGAACTCTTGATCACATCATCTACACGCCCCACAAACCAATAATAGCCGTCTTCGTCCCTCCAGGCAACATCGCCGGTATAATAAATTCCATCATGCCAGGCGTATTTCGTTAATTCCGGATTACGGTAATACTCTTTAAACAATCCCAGAGGTTTATGCTTCTCATCCGCATAAATCACAATCTGACCCTGTTCGTTGTCTGCTGCCGGTGTACCGTCTTTTTTCAGAAGCCCGACGTGATACTGCGGATTTGGTTTTCCCATAGATCCGGGTTTCGGTTTCATCCAAGGGAATGTAGCAATGGAAAGAGCCGTTTCCGTTTGCCCGAAACCTTCCATCAACTTGATCCCCGTCTGCTCGTAAAACGTTTCATAAACGGCAGGATTCAAGGCTTCACCAGCTATCGTACAATATTTCAACGACGAAAGATTATATCGGCTCAAATCCTCACGGATTAAGAAACGGAATATAGTCGGTGGCGCACAAAGTGATGTAATCCGGTAATCCTGAATCATTTGCAGAATATCAGCTGGTGTAAATTTTTCATGATCATAAACAAACACTGTCGCACCGGCAATCCATTGTCCATATAACTTTCCCCAAACAGCCTTGCCCCACCCCGTGTCTGCAATAGTCAAATGCAGACTATGCTCATTCAGGTTGTGCCAAAAACATCCCGTAGCAATATGTCCCAACGGATATGTAAAATCATGTGCAACCATTTTGGGCTCTCCAGAGGTACCAGACGTAAAATACATGAGCGAAATGTCATCATTATGATTCGGACATTCCGGTCTGACAAATGGAGGCGCATCCTCAATCCCTTCATGAAAATTCTCAAATCCTTCCGGAACCATCGGTCCAACCGAAACAACCGTACGGACAGAAGGCGACTCCGGTAAAGCATCCTGAACATGTTTCAAGATCACTTCCTCACCGGCACAGACAATCATTTTTATATCTGCCGCTTGATTACGATAAACGATATCATGTTTCGTCAGCAAATGAGTAGCCGGAATACATACGGCACCAATCTTATGCAAGGCTATAATGGAAAACCAAAATTCATAACGACGTTTCAGAATCAGCATGACCATATCACCACGCCCGATTCCTAACGACTGAAAATATGAAGCCGTACGATCCGTATAATCCTTCAGTTCTGCAAACGTAAAATTTTCATGACGCCCATAATCATTGGTCCAACATAATGCCACCTTATTTGGAGCTTCCTGAGCCCAGACATCGACGACATCATAGCCAAAATTGAAATTCTCAGGAACTTTTATTTTGAAATTCTGAATAAAATCTTCTTGGGAGACAAACTTTGTCTTGTGCAAAAATCGTTCTATCATAATCTATTCGTTTCGAAGGTATACCGGTATTCCTGTTACCTTAATCTATAATTACGGCCAAAGTTAATGAATAAATGCATATTCAAGCACTATTTGTCTTACAAATTAATATAAAAATCTACGTTTTTCATAGCAACAGAACAATATCGTTCAATTCACCGAAATATTCAGTACGATCAGATGATACACTCAAACTCAAATATTATGTTCAAACAGACGATTAAATGGAGAAAACAAATTTCGAATTATCGGTCACCACGCATTTAAGACAATCGTCAGCTTACTTCGGAATTTCATTTCATTAATAAAAACTGCTTAAAAATTTTAGTATTTACATCTGAGACAAATATTTTATATCAGTTTGTAATTTACACCTTAATTTTAATCATTTTGAAAGCGCTTTTCTGAATTTTACTTTCATTATGATATATATTTGCAGAAAACAAAATTAAAAAGACACAAAAGCAAGCTTGCCACAAAACAAAATAACAAAAAGAAACGAATATGAAAATTAAAACACGAAAGGAGAATGAACATGAAAACAAGGGTTTATATTATGGCCGTTTGCGGTCTCTCATTATCAGCATCCATGCAGGTACACGCAGAGGATTCTGTAAAAGCATCCGCCGGATGTAGTCTGGTAAGCGGATATTTATGGCGAGGGCAAGATTTAGGGGGTATCAGTATCCAACCAACGGTATCCGTAGTATGGAAAGGATGGTCCTTGACAGCATGGGGATCAACAGGCTTTCAACAGACGACAGACTTGGGAAATGCCTTTGCTGATGCTAAAGAAGTTGACCTGACCTTAGGCTACACTTATCAGGGATTTAGCATTTCAGTCACCGACTATTGGTTCAGCCACGCTTACAACAATTTTTCAGGACTCCCCGTCACAGGCAACTATTTTCATTATAAACAAGGAGCAACCAATCATGTATTCGAAGCACAAATTGGATACGATTTCGGAAAATGCGCCTTGAGCTGGTACACCAATTTTGCAGGCAACGATGGTTTGACCAAAAGTGGAAAAAGAGCATACTCTTCCTATCTGTCTCTGACCTTTCCATTTTCGGCAGGTGGATTAGACTGGAAAGTGGAATTAGGTGCAACTCCTTGGCAAACATCTTTCTATAATGGAGGAACCGACGGATTCGAAATGACGGAAATCAGCCTGAAAGCTATCAAAAGATTCAAAATAACCGAGACATTCGAGCTTCCCGTTTCTTCAAAGATTGCGTGGAATCCTGCAACAGAAAGAGCTTATCTTCTTTTTGGCATCGATCTGTAAGAATCAAACCTTAAAATTTGTTTCATCAAAAAAACATTAACCAACACAGGCTATCACCGATAACCAACCTGACAACACGCTCAAAGAAAACAAGAACTTATTAACAAATAAAACAAGACAGATTATGAAAAAAATTGAAGCGATCATCAGAAGAACAAAATTTGAAGAAGTACGCGATGCGCTTTTAACAGCCGACATCGAATGGTTTTCATATTACGACGTACGAGGAATAGGCAAAACACGTGAAGGCCGGATTTACCGCGGCGTCGTCTATGACACCAGTATCATCGAACGAATCATGATTTCAGTTGTCGTCAGAGACAAAAATGTAGAAAAAACAATTAAAGCCATCTGCGAAGCAGCCCATACCGGAGAAATTGGCGACGGACGAATCTTTGTCATCCCGGTTGAAGATGCCATACGCATTCGAACCGGCGAACGTGGCGATATCGCCCTATACAACGCCGAACAGGAAAAATAACACCAACACCATGTTTTGTCTAATTCTATAATAACAGAAATCAATATGAAAAGATATAAGGAAACAACACGACACATCTGGAAACACAGAGTGCTCACCGGTTTAAGTTTGGCCATGCCCGTTACGGTCATGGCTCAGGAAGGAACAGAACTGACTCAAATCAATCATAACATCATGGACCTTGCCACGGGACTGGACACCGTTTGGATGCTTTTGGCTGCCATGCTGGTGTTTTTCATGCAACCGGGATTTGCGTTGGTCGAAGCCGGCTTTACCCGGACCAAAAACACAGCCAATATTCTCATGAAGAATTTTGTAGACTTCATGGTGGGATCGCTTCTATTCTGGATCATCGGTTTCGGCCTGATGTTCGGTCTGGGAGATTTTGTCGGAACGCCCCATTTCATGAATCTGGCCTCCATGGAAGAGATTATCAACAACGGACTTCCGATTGAAGGATTCCTCATTTTTCAGACTGTTTTTTGTGCCACTTCAGCCACTATCGTATCAGGTGCCATGGCAGAACGGACTAAATTTTCCATGTACCTGATCTACACGATTGCGATCAGTGTCCTGATCTATCCGGTTTCGGGACACTGGACCTGGGGAGGCGGCTGGTTATGCAACGGTAGTGAAGGTTCGTTCATGCAACGGATTTTTGGTTATGGATTCCACGATTTTGCCGGATCCACCGTTGTACACTCTGTTGGCGGATGGATAGCATTAGTCGGTGCAGCCATTCTTGGCCCCCGCTTGGGGAAATATGGAAAAGACGGTAAATCAAAAGCTATACCAGGGCACAACCTCACCATTGCCGCACTCGGCGTATTCATCCTTTGGTTCGGCTGGTTCGGATTCAACCCGGGATCACAGCTGGCTGCCTCAACAGAGACGGACCGTATCGCCATTTCCCATGTTTTTCTGACCACCAATCTGGCAGCCTGTGCCGGCGGATTTTCCTCTCTTCTGTTAAGCTGGGTCAAGTATGGCAAGCCATCCTTGTCACTGACGCTCAATGGCATATTGGCCGGTCTGGTCGGTGTCACGGCAGGTTGCGATCTGGTTTCTCCTCTCGGTGCAGCAATCATTGGTCTGATATGCGGTGTCGTCATGATCTATTCCGTAGAAATCATTGACCATAAGCTGAAAATCGACGACCCCGTCGGAGCCAGTTCCGTACATGGTGTGTGCGGCTCCTTAGGCACCATACTCACCGGATTCCTGGCCGTCGACAACGGTGTTCTTTATGGTGGCGGATTCGGTTTCTTGGGCGCTCAGATCTTTGGCGTTTTGGTTGTCGGCGCATGGGCCGCCTTTATGGGGTGGCTGATCTTTACACTGCTCGACAAACTGTTCGGCCTGCGAGTCAACAAACGGGTAGAAGAAGAAGGTCTCGACATCTATGAACATGGCGAATCCGCATATAATCACTAAATAGCACGAAACGATAAAAAATGGAAGCATCTTCGGGAATGTTTCGTCCTGAAGGCATAAGATGACATAAAAACGCAACAAAGCGTGACGGACAACCAGACAGACGTCCGTCACGCTTTTTGGCATTCTGACCTGACAAGCCTGAAATACCTGCCTTTTGAAAAAAAAATTATTGTAATTTATTCGACAAAAAAGAGTTTATTTTATACGTTATCTCGATAATAATTTGTAGTTTTGCAATATGTAACAATCAAACCTAACATTATTAAAAAATATTTCTAACATGAAACCTACATTATTTTTGCTGGCTGCTGGTATGGGTAGCCGTTACGGTGGCTTGAAACAGTTGGATGGACTGGGTCCTAACGGAGAAACAATCATGGACTATTCTATCTATGATGCTATTCAGGCCGGTTTCGGTAAATTGGTATTTGTCATCCGCAAAGATTTCGAACAGGAATTCCGGGACAAAATCATCAGCAAATACGAAGGTCATATACCCTGTGAGCTGGTATTCCAGGGATTGGATGCACTTCCCGAAGGATTTACTTGTCCGGAAGGCCGTGTTAAGCCTTGGGGAACAAACCACGCCGTATTGATGGGTAAGGATGCCATCAAAGAGCCGTTCTGCGTGATCAACTGCGATGACTTCTACAATCGCGACGCATTCATGGCTATCGGAAAATTCCTGAGTGAGCTTCCAGAAGGCGCTAAGAATCAGTATGCCATGGTCGGTTTCCGTATCGGAAACACCTTGTCTGAAAATGGTTCCGTAGCCCGCGGCGTATGCGCAAAAGACGAAAAAGGTAATCTGGCAGCTATCGTTGAACGTACAGAAATCATGAAAGTCAACGGAGAAATTTCCTACAAGGATGAGAATGGCAACTGGACTCCGGTTGGCGGCGAAAACGTTCCTGTATCCATGAATATGTGGGGCTTCACGCCGGATTATTTTGCATATAGCGAAGAATATTTCAAGACGTTCCTGAGCGACCCGAAGAACATGGAAAATCTGAAATCAGAATTCTTCATCCCATTGATGGTAGACAAACTCATCAACGACGGAACAGCTACCGTAAAGATTCTCGACACGACGTCGAAATGGTTTGGCGTTACTTATGCAGCCGACCGTGAAGGTGTTGTTGCCCGTATCAAAGCCTTGGTAGACGAAGGCGTTTATCCTGCAAAACTGTTCTAATTCAGAAAAAATATGATGTAAGGGTCGCTTCCAGAACGGGAAACGACCCTTTCTTCATAATTAAAATCAATCATTGCCGACGTCCCTGAAGGTATCCGGTGTTCCAAAACACAAATCACGACACAAGGCGACATCGTCCAAAGGAAGCCTGCCGAAACCATACGTTTAGACCATACAAAAATGAATGCAAGCGATTTTATTGAAATAACCAGAACTATCAGTTCATACATCTGGGGCTGGCCCATGATCATACTCCTGTTAGGCACCCATTTATTTCTTACGATTAAACTACGTTTTCCCCAACGCTATTTGTTCAAAGCAATCAAACTGTCGGTAAGCAAGGAAAACGACGCCAAAGGAGACGTCAGTCAATTTGGTGCCCTGGCCACTTCGTTGGCAGCCACGATTGGTACCGGCAACATCATAGGTGTAGCCACGGCAGTAGCCTTAGGAGGACCGGGTGCCGTGTTCTGGTGCTGGCTGACCGGCGTATTGGGCATTTCAACCAAATATGCAGAAGGATTGTTAGCTATAAAATACAGGGTAAGTAATGAATCCGGCAAAATGATTGGCGGCCCCATGTATGCCCTGGAACGCGGATTAGGCATGAAATGGCTTGGAATCTTCTTTTGCGTAGTCACGGCCTTAGCCGCTTTCGGTATCGGCAACACGGTGCAAGCCAACTCTATTTCACTTTTGCTGAAAGAATCCTACGGCGTATCCACCCATTTAAGCGGGCTGACCATGAGTCTGCTTACGGCACTGGTCATTTTAGGAGGCGTAAAAGGCATCGCTAAAGTTTGTACGGCCCTTGTTCCTTTTATGGCCCTATTCTACGTGGTCGGCTGCATCATCATATTGTGGGTCAACGCATCGTATATTCTGCCTGCCGTCAAATTAATTCTGGAATCTGCTTTTTCCACGCGAGCTGCCGGAGGCGGATTTGCCGGAACGACCGTCATGATGGCTGTCCGTTATGGAATCGCACGCGGACTGTTCTCGAACGAATCCGGCTTAGGTTCGGCACCAATCGTAGCAGCCGCCGCACAGACACGCAATCCGGTACGACAGGCTTTAGTTTCATCCACAGGAACCTTTTGGGACACCGTTGTCATTTGTGCCCTGACCGGCCTGGTTCTTGTGAGCAGCATCATGGCCTACCCGGACATCGACTACACCAACGACGCCGCCCTGACACAAATGGCCTTCTCCAAAATTCCTTATATCGGCACTCCGATCCTCACTTTCGGCATTGTTACATTTGCCTTCAGCACCATTCTCGGCTGGAGCTACTATTCCGAAAAAGCCGTGGAATATCTGGGTGGACAGAAACTGATCTGGGGCTATCGTGTCCTTTGGATCCTGCTGATTTATGTCGGATCGGTCATGAATCTAACCTTAGTCTGGAATATAGCCGACATCATGAACGCTCTGATGGCCATCCCCAACCTGATTTCACTATTGCTGCTCTCGGGAGTACTTGTCCGTGAAACCCATAAATATTTATGGTGCGATCGTCTGGAGCGGGAAAGCAGAGAGGAAGATAGATAAAGAATAAATGGTCATAAAAAAGAATGATTTGTCCATTCCAATATTTAATGGCAGATCATTCTTTTTCTACATAAACATATTTACATACTCCAATCAATCCGCACAGCCTCAAAGGAAGCATTCTTATAATTCGGCATACAACGGCCGACATCAGCTCCTATATATGTAGGATCACAAATGATGTATTTCTTTCCATCAATTTGAATATAATCTCCTTCAACCGGATCATCAAAACAAACCGCAGTAAACACATGGCCCGGTGAATAAATAAACACCACATCTAATTTCAGCAACTGGTGTATCAGATAACTGAACAGAATGGAACGGTCTTCACAGTCACAATAAGGATAAAAGAAGATTTCCTCCTTAAAAAAGGGCTTTTCGTAACCAAACTGTTCATCATCTGTTTTATACTGGAAGCCGGTCTGCACCCAATCCAACAACATGGAAGCGGCCTCTTTCTGCCCCTTACCTGTTACGTATTGGCGCAGTTGCGGCAAGAGCATCCGATAACAGGGATTCTCTAAAGCCTGACGGGCATACACATTCCAACAATTACCTGCCAATGGAGGCATCTCCTTATAATAATCAATCAAATTCCGGTTCACGGAAACCTGAGCGGACATTTGCGGATATTTCAAGGAACGGATTTGTCGTACTGTTGTTGCCTCATAATCCAGCTTCATGTCGACCGGATTATCAAAATCAATCGGCCGGACTGCACCGTCAATATTTTTTTCGTAAGTATAAAACGGACCATTACGGAACGTCGGATCCATGATATAATAATTCCGACCGTCCACCTTCAGATACCCATACTCTGCGATGCTTTCCGTTGAGGCCATCATCAAGCATAAACGATTATCACCGACTCCCATCCGGACATCATATCCCAGCTGGGTCATCAGCACCGCCTGCAACAATACAGCTTCATTGCCCGCCCCTTGCAAACGTTTCGCAATATCCCTGGTCAGCAAAAATGCCCCCCACCCATTCAGATTCAAACGTTGGTAAATTTGGGCACAATCATTATAAAATGCGTCATACCGGGAATCAGACAGACGCTTGTAAGCAGCGGCAATATCCTTTTCCGAAATGCCTTTCAAAGAGAACTTCAAGGACTGATCCATCGCCAGATAACAAGGCGTGTTCAGAAACAGAAACTTGGTTTTCGATGTTACCGGTACATTTTCTTTCAAAGGCGGAAGTTTCACTGGATCCGGTTTTACAGGTGCCGGCGTTACCGGTACGACTTTACGTATCGGGATTTTCACTAAATCTGGCAGTTCCGTATCCGGTTCGTCAAAAACAACCGGATCTTTCGGTTTGGGCTCTACCGGACGTTTAATCCCCTTATAAGCTTCGAACTTCTTCCAGCGTTCTTCCAGATATCGGGCAAACTCAATACTCCGCTTCCGGCGGTATTCCTCAAAATCTTTTTCACGCCGATTCCGATAGGCGTTGAAATCCTGCATTCGTTTCTTTCGATATTCATCAAATGAATCCTGCGCACCGACCGAGAGACAAGACAAACCCAGTAATATCCCACAACATAATAGAAAACGACTTGCCATATCTTTATCTTTTTTAAATTAAAAATAAAACGTGCCGGGAAAATAGCAGCTATACACATACACTATTCCCGGCACACCTTGTTTATCTCACACCAAGCATTTTATTTACGCTCGGCATCATAAATCATCTTGACTTCCTTAGCAGTCAGGCTACGGTTATACAATCTGAAATTATCGATTTTAAAACTAACCGTACCTTCAGAGTTATTACCAATTTGGAATTTCAGAGCGGAAGTACCATAATACATTACACTCTGTCTATCTACTAAAACACCATCTACAAATAAGGATACAACCTTACTATCTCCTTCATTTGCAAAACGAATTAAAAGATGATGCCAGCTCCCCTCTTGAATGGAAGAATAATCAAAACCAGAAAACGTATGTAAGCCACTGCCATACACCTGAGTTCGATATTCAAACAAACGTTCATTACCATCTAACAAGGCTGTAAAATCAAGAAAGACCGGATCATTATCACTATTACTGGAAGAAATTATTTTTCCAGTTGTAAAATCCTTTATCCAAAATGACATTGAATAAAATAGACTATCTCCTATCGGATTATACGGAATATTGATACTTTGCTCCTTAAACCCATTCAACAGAACAGATTTTCCATTCCCATTTGGAGTATCATCAATAAAAGAAGGTGCATTAATCAAAATACCATTATATTGATTCCCGCTGATGTCTGTTGCTGAATCATCATCAAAATTATAATACAAAACTAAGCCCTTATTTATATTACTTTTATCAGATTCATCACCAAACCAATCTTCTATTGTATCACATGCTGTAAAAGGAAAAACCGCTAAGATACATCCTATGATATATATATACTTAGGAATACATATTTTCTTTACCATATTATCGTTCTGAATTATAAATTTCTTGAACCTCATTAGCTGTCAAATTAGCTGAATAGAAACGTATATTATCTATTTTATAAGAAGACATGCCACCAAATTGTATATTCAGACCAATAGTAGAATCATAATATAATCGGCCTGTATCTACTTTCATTCCATCAACATACATATCAACATCCTTATCCGTATTTTTAGTGAGTGCTATCATATGCCACTTACCATCCTGAAGGATCTTATGCTGATAGGTATAATCTATTTTATGTGACTGATACATGCCACCTATAAATTGAAAATTACCTGATTCTGTAGCAATAAGGGCTGGACCGACCATATTATAGCCTGAATCAATACTTTTAAAAATAGTTCCATTACCAAAATCTTTAATCCAAAAACAAATTGAATACGCAGATCGTCCACTAAAAGGTTTGTATGGAATATTAGCATACTGTTCTTTTATCGCATTCAAGAAGAGAGCCTTACCCTTTCCATTCGGAGTATCATCAATAAAGGTAGGATCATTATATAGCTGACCATCCATTCCATACTCATAATCATCCTTCATATTGGCCTCATCAAACGTATAATAAGCCAATAAATTTGCTTTTACAGCAATTTCATCCGATGAACCTTCATTTCCACCAGCTTCTCCACCATTAGCCTTGCTGGCAATAATTTGTACCGAAACAGAACCTCCGGGCACGTTTACATTCAGGAAGGTCTGCAAATCTGAGATCAGTTTACTACGGTCCAATTTCACCGTAACTTGTGTAGAGTTACCCATTGCAGTCGTTCCAGACGACGGACTTACCTGAATAGAACTCTCCGTGGGAGCACTGATATTCCAGGCCAAATCACCGGCAGTACCGATATTCTTTACGGTAAACTGCAACTCGTTATAAGCCGTTCCAAAATCCAGCAATGCCGGAGTCACGGTCAACTTCTGTGTTACTTCCTGAGAATTGATGCTGATGTTTACCGGATGAGAATCGTTTCCGATGTTCACCAAAAGCTGGCAAGTAGCGTCACCAGTCAAAGCATCACGATTCACATTTACCGTAACCGTCTGCGTACCTTTTGCAGCAACCGATCCGGAAGCCGGTGACACGGTAATATAAGAAGGATAATTCGTAATGCTGTACTGCAAAGACGCATTGCCCTTGTTCTTTATTGAGAAATTCAGACTTTTGCTCTGAGGTCCGAAACTCAACATTTGCGGTGTCACCTCTACGTTCTGTCCGGCTGGAGAAAGCTGGAAATCCAAGTTAGTAACTTCTCCGGCATACACCGTAGTCTGTTTTGTCGTTGCCTGATAACCATTAGCCGTTACCTGCAACGTATAAGTTCCCGGCTCCACATCCGTAAATTCATAACGTCCGTCGCTTCCGGTTGTCTTCGTAATACCTTTCGTATTAATCGTAACAGTAGCCCCCGCTATCGGTACATTCGCATTTACATAATCCGTCACATAACCACTGATTGACGCTGTCATCAGTACTTCATCTTTGGTACAACTGCCTAAAAGCAGCAACATCAAAGGAAAAATCAAAGAAAAAATCTTTTTCATATCAATCCAATTTTAAATATAGAAAATATAATTACGCAAATAATTTATAATAGCCCAGAATACCATCAAAGCCGCCAGTGTAATCAACACGATCAATCCTAATATCAGCGCAATCCAATGCTGGGAGTGGTCATCCTCATATGTTTTAGTACCATCATCATACTTATAGACAGTACGAACTGTTTTTGCACCGGCGATCATGGCAAATACTCCAGCCAGAATACCATTGTGAATGTTTCCTCCACCACGTTTCTGACGTTTTTCAATCAGGAAATTGGGCGTTCTGCTGGCTACAACATATACTCCAGTAGAGAAAAGAATAGAAAAACCAAAAGACGGATCAAAGATAAACATACCCAAAACGCCCAAAATCACACCTAACCAGACCAAAGCTTTCGAACCGTCGAAACGTCTTTGTTCGTTCACGTTAATTACCTCTGTCAAATCATTCAGACGATTCACAAGATCTTCGTCTGTTGATTGCAAGGAAATTGCACGATCAAGCAATTGAGCAGAAAGTTTAATGTGTTTCATCTTTGTCGGTTGGCGATATTCTTCACCATCTTCTTCCGATTGTACCAATGTCCAAGTATTAAAGGCCTGTTCCAGACACTCAAACGTTTCCTGATTCTCCTGTTCCGTAGATTCTGCCGGCTTTCCGGCAGCTACACGGTCTTGAACGATCTGAGCGACATTGAATTTTGTCTTATAACGTTTTCCTTTGATCCAAACATAAACCATGTGTCCCAACATAGCCAAATAAGCACCACCTGCCAGAATTGCCAATATTATATCCATGACAGGCATGCTCCTTTCCGACTTTGCAGAAACCGCAGCATCAGAGGTTAAAGCGATACCCTCAAAAAGAACAGTTTCCCCATCATTATTTTCAGTAACTTGGAAACGCAAAGTGTCATTCTCTTGCGTAGCAACACACTTTCCAGACCCTTGATCCATCCCAGGCCGTCCGGCACTGTAAGCAAATTCCAACTGATTCGAACGACTGTTCAGCAACTGTAATTCATAAGTAGAAAGCAGACTTTCCCGACCACTTGGCTCTTTCACCATGATCGAAATAAAGCCATTGCATAAACTTTCCTCATTATAAGGATTCAAAGTATCTTTGGATACAACATTCAATGATACAGAGACTCTTGAATCTCCTTCTGCAGACATTCCTGTCCACTCACCATCCCAATTTAGATTCTGTCCCTGCGCTATTAAAGAACAAAAAGAGACAAAAAGAATTAGAACACATCTGCTCAAATTACACAGCATAGATTTCATATCTCATTTTTTAGGTTAAAAATTCAATGACAACTGAACCCCAGCGCTCGGCAGATTCAATCCATCTAGAAGAATACATGGATTACATGAAAACTCAACTGAACCCAAAGGTTTCAACTTTACTCTTCTGGCACCATTGGTAACCGCAGCATCAATCAGATTGTACACATAGAGGGCTCCGGCAACACCTATCGCCAGATTTCTACCTGTCGCCCAATTGTTTGCTTTCGTGTTATACTCTTTGGCAAAACGAGGTTGCTCAATGACTTTGTTGGCATAATCCGCACGCTGATTTTCACATAGGATGATTCCGGCCACACAAACAATTTCTGCACCCAAAATACATCCTCCCTTCAGATAACTGCCCTTATACATTTGACCGGCACCAGGAACCAAAGACATCAATACAGGAACTGCTCCATATTTCTCCGTCAATGAAATATCATGAAATGAAGGGGACATCCCTGAACGAGAAACTGCATACAAGGTATATAACTGAAATGTAGTCTGACTCCCACGACGCACTTCCATCCAATATTCATCCAGTTTTTTATAAACCAGATCCACCACTTCTCCCTGCGTCTTGATTTGCATGGTGTAGATATCTGTAGAACGTTCTGAAATTTGCTCACCCGATCCTTCTTGCTGACTTTTGTAGTCATACCCTTCTTGAACCTCTATATTTTCACGTTTGGCGATCATATTATAGAGTTCCTTTTTGGAAGCCTGACGAGCTCCTTCCAAATTTGAAGCCATATCCACAAATGTAACTTCGAGAGTATAAGACTTGTCTTGTGTGTTTGGAAGTTCACTAATCCATCTTGGCCGGATTTTACTGCTTTTATATGTTTCTGCAGACATTGGCAAAAACATATACAGACAAACACATATAAATAAAAGGACCCGTTTCATATTACATATCCGTATTGTTGGATTTCTCTAAGAAGTTTACTATTTGCTCGTTAAACTTATCTCTTTGATCAAGAATCTTCTTCGCTTGGTCCTCGGGGATACGGTCAACTAACTTCTTCTGTGCCCTTTCAGCTAAAGCATTTGCTCCATCCTTATATTCCAGACAAACAAAAACATTATACTGCTTATTGGGCTTAAAGTAAGTAGATGTTTTAATAACCATTGTATTAGTTACCACTTCTTTAGCAACGGAAAGCACCAGGTCTTCAGCAGTCCCAGCCTGATCAGAAACACTCTGTCCCTGATTATCGTCTCCTGCATATTTTGATAAATCTATACCAAAATCTTCCGTAGCAGCAATTATAGCAGCGGCGATTGAATTAGCAAACTGAGCTCTTGCCTGTGCCATTGCAATATTCTTTGCGGTACTCAACTTAAAATGCTGTCCATTACCCACTGCACGAGTAGCAGGTTTTTCCTCTTGCATTACCTCACAAATGTCCTGTTGCACTGCTTTGCCGTAAGGATTATCATCTGCCGACGTAGAGTTTGTCGCAACTTTAGTCGTACCACATGAATAAAACATAACAGAAATAACAAACAGACCTGTTAGAGTAAAAAAATTCAATCGTTTCATAATCATAGTCTTTTAGTGAAAATAATTTATATTTAATATTCTATTTATAAGCACAAGCAAAAAATTTTTCAGGATAGCAATAATTTATATTTTTTATAAAAAACATTATTATAACCGTGCAAATATATCATAATTTATCTGATAAAACAAATATATTTTGGTATTTTTTACTGATAAATCAGATAAAATATTATTCTTCACTCTTCTATCCCCAAAAGCATGATTGCTTATATAGGATGTGCATAACAATCATCCTTGCTACAAAAACAATAAACAAAAAATTAAAATAATACATAATCAAATGAAAGTTCATATAAATACCCATAGACTTATATAATACACGAAAAATAAATACAATATTATTTAAAAAAACAACTAAAACGATCAGCCCATAGATAATAAGGAAAACAAAAAAGGAGCCACCGAAGTGACTCCTTTTTTTTATTAATATTGAAAACATCTTCACTTGTTTTATGGAGTGTACATTTTGTGAAGGGAAACAACAATAATGAAAACTTTTCCTTATGTTGGATGCATGTACCCTCTAAGCTGAATATTGATATATGCTAAATCATTTTTATATTCTGATGCAAAAACAATTAAAAGAGTTTATCAATATCATTAACACTCAATACAACGAACAATTAAATCACAATCTTTAACGTATATTTTCCAGAACGAACTAAATACATTCCTTTTGATAAAATAACTGTCGTTTCTGAACCACGGTATACCTTGCGGCCATTCAAATCATAAACTTCAATAAGCTGATTAGCAGAATTGCGAAGCGCATTACCCTCAACATAGATCTCAGTCAAGACTTCAGGATTCTGTACTGATGTCGTAGAAACATCTTCAATGTTAAAGTCAGACCAGTACATCGCCATTTTATAAGTCTCAATTAATTCTTCTGGCACATAAACAAAAATCTTTTTAGGATCAAGTCCATTAAATGTTTGAGCTATAAGAATAGGTGGAACTGATGCATAACTGAATATTTTCGTAAGTGAGGTACAACCATTGAATGTGTAAGTTCCTATATTGGACATACTTTTGGGAATACTAACCGAATACAAAGAAGTGCAGTCATTAAAAGTATAATTTCCTACACTATCCAATCCCTCAGTAAAATTGACTGAAGACAACGAAGTACAGCCACTGAAAGTATAATCTCCGACACTGGACATACTTTCCGGAAAACTTACTGAGGACAATGAGGTACAACTACTAAACGCATAATCGCCCGTTATACTTGATATGCTATTTGGGAATGTTACGGAAGTCAAAGAAGAACATCTGCTGAACGCATGTGTCCCGATATTTAACAATCCTTCCGGAAATGTTATAGAACGTAAGGATGTACAGCCATCAAAAGTATAATCATTTATATTTGTCATATTTTCGGACAATACCAAAGAAGCCAAAGAAGTACAATTACTAAAGCCGTAAGTTCCAACAGTCAAAACACTTGATGGTAAATTTAATTCGCGAAGAGAAGTACACCACGAAAAAGCATAATTACCAATAGTTGAAACATTCTCAGGGATAATCACAGAAGAAAGAGAGGAACAGGAAAAAAACGCATAGTTCTCAATTGAAGTCACAGTTACAGGAATGGTTACTGACGACAGCAAGGTACACCAAGAAAACATATCCGCACTAATTTTTTGTATACCTTCCGGAAGTACAATTGACGTAAGCGAGCTACATGATCTAAATGCACCTTCTCCTATATGATTCATCTTTTCAGGAAGCGTTACAGAAAGAAGAGATGAACACTGATAAAACGCATTGTCGCCGATAGAACTAACACCGTCGGGTATACTTAAGTTATTCAATGAAGAGCACCAAGAAAAAGCATAATCACCAATACTCTTTACACTTGAAGGTATTGTCACATCTGTCAAATTCGTATTCTCGGCAAAAGCCTCATCTCCAATTTCAGAAACGCCATCAGAAATTGCATATGATACGTCTGATTTAGCAGCTGGATATTTCATAATTAATGTTTGGTCTTTACTATACAAGACACCATCTTTGGAGCAAAAGTTTGCATTCTCAGAAGAAACTTCAATAGTTGCAAGAGAAGAACATCCCCAAAAGACACCATTACCCATAGTGACAACATTTTGAGGTATGGTTATAGAAGACAAATTTTGACATCCTCTAAATGCACCGTCTTCAATAGCTACCACATCATCCGGAATAACATAGGTTGTGCTAAAATTTCCCTGAGGATAAGTTAACAACCGAACTTTGTCTCCATCTTTGTCGAATAAGACTCCGTCCAATGAAAAATACTTAGAATTATTCGCTGCAACATTTATATCAACAAGAGATGCGCAATCATAAAATGCATTTTTACCAATTTCAGTAACACTGACAGGAATAGTAAGAGAATCCAAGGAATGACATAAAGCAAACGCTTCGGAAGAAATACCGGAGACGACATATTTTATATTAGAATAAACTATCGTATCCGGAATATTTACATTAGACAAATTTGTTTGACAGTCAATCAAAGTAACTTCGCTCTTCTCCATTGAAGTTACATCGTACGTCAAACCTCCTTCTTCAAATCGTTGAGCATCAATACCACACACTTGTAGTGTGAATATCAAAAAGGTAAAAAGTTTTGTTTTCATACACTTGTTGTTTTTAATAAATATCAAATTAGCAAATATTCATATATAAAATTTTCATAAAAAACGTCATTAGAACACTGCAAATGTATCAAAATTTATCTGCTAAAACAAATAAATTTTGATGTATTTTACTGTAATATCAGATAAAATAGTATTTTATTGGCTCCAACTCTAAGAAAAAAGGCATAAATTTACTTATATGGAAAGGTGCAATATTTATATAGGTAAAAAGATAGCTGAAGTCATGGCCGAGAAAAAGGTTACAAAAGCGGAAATGGCTCGAAGACTGGAAGTTAGGCCTCAAAGTATTGATTACATGCTCAGTCGGAAAAGTATCGACACAGATACGTTATATTCAGTGTCCTTAGCTTTAGGCTATGACTTTGCAAAACTATACTCCATAAAGGAAAATCAGACTAATTCAGATAATCCGAAAGAGCCTTTAGATAAAATAAAAAAAGCTAAAGTCGTGATTGAGCTTGAACTCGAAAAAGAAGACATTCTTCGACTGAACCTCAGGAAAAAAGTAGCCTCGATACTGGAATAACGATGACCAAACCATTGGTATCTCCTTTTTGCCGTTTTTCCTTTCAATAAAAATCCATTACCGGAATTTTCTTACAATCCGTGCATATTGTCTGACTGATTCAGTCCCGCCGAATACAAAACATTGCACGGCCCAGTGCACAAAAATGTCCTGCCGAATGCAATACTTTGCAACGCCGGATGCAAAAATTATCGTAATAAGAAGCACGGCACCTGTAAAGAAGCAATCTTTCCTACTTTCAGGCACCAGGAATATGCCGGATAGTCTGTTCCGACAACGGAAGAATGATCAGCCGCGAAAATAAACCACCTGCCAATGTGCCTGTTCGTCTTCGACCAAAGCAGACTGACTCTCAACCCAGTCGCCGGAATTCAAATAATGAATGTCACCGATGAAACGATTCTCAGGATAATGAATATGACCACAAATAATGCCGCCATATTGATGTCCGGACGCAAAATCAGTAAGTTTCTTCTCGAAATCAGTAAAACTGGAAACGGTGTCCTTGACCCATTTCTTTAGCGCACGGGCAAAAGAATAAGGAGCTTTCCGGCGATAAGCCCGGTAACGGTTATAAACCTGATTCAACTGCAGCAAAAGCTCATAACAGGAGGCGCCAAGCCGGGAAAGCCACGTTGCACGACGCGTCACGGCGTCAAAGCAATCGCCATGCGTCACAAAATATTGCCTGCCTCCACTGGACAAGACATAATCCTCTACAATCCGGACAGGCCCGAAATGCGTCGGAACGTGCGCTCTCCAAAAATCATCATGATTGCCGCAGGTATAAATCACCTCCGTTGCACATTGCTCGATCATCTCTGATACAGCCCGGTACAATCTGAGGCAATCCGACCGCCAGCCACATTGCGGGTGCTTCCGGATATACCATCCATCCAGAATATCTCCATTCAGAATCAGTCGCTCACACGTCAGCGAACGAAGGAAAAGGATCATTTCGTTCACTTTGGCATGAGGCAGCCCCAAATGAAGATCTGAGACGACTACGGTTCGATAATGTTTTTTTATAGGCATAATACACAACATTTGGCGTTGCGCAAACATACAAAAAATCCATGGAATAACCGCAGGAAAATATCTTTTAGCGCCCAAAAAACGAACAAAAGCCAGAAAATCGATCAACGGAAAGCCAATAATCCGGTACTGCCGACGACACCATAATGCTGCACGGCATCTTCTATGGCATTCAGAATCAGTTGAGGGGCCCGCTCCACCCAGTCATGAAACAAAGCATTCGGACGATAATTTCCGGCAAAGTCCAGCAATTCCGTCAGATTAAAATCGTGTGAAATAATTCCTGCACCGTTGCGAAACGCATCCAGCGCATTACAATCCTGCTCAATATGTGCCGGCACCATCAGAATAGGTTTTCCCAGATACATGGCCTCACAAACCGACTCAAATCCGGCCGTGCTGGCATAAGCCTTGCAGCCTTTCATCTGATGCAGAAATTCCACGTCGTCCAGCTGATAAAATCGAAGCGTATCGTCTATACATTTCACTTTTGGCTCGTTGACACGATCCCAAAAGAAACGGAGCGGAATCTCCGGATGATCTTTGTGCCAATGGCTGACGTAAGACGCAAAACCAGAATTCAGCATATAACCGTGAATATAATCGCCCGATGTGGGTTGCAATTTCAGCACTTCACGCCGTAACAAGGGAGGAACCACCCGGATCCGCTCATGCGGGTCCTCAGGCATCTCGCAAAATGAAAGGGCCAGTTTGCAAGTTGCACCCAAGGAAGTCAATCGCGTAAAATATTGCAACAGGCGCAAAGAAGAACGGGAATGACGGGGTAGCTCAAAACCGGAATGCAGGAAAAGATACTGATGGCCGATACAGATCTGGGGAATCTCAATCCGGTGCAACGCGTAGGTCAGTCCGGTCAACAGTTCGTAAAAATTAATCACGGCATCAGCCCCCGTTTCTTCTATACGCTGACGAATGAACTGAATGCTGTGCAGATATGAGGGTAGTTGCAGGATATTATACAAAACGCTACGCGTCAGGCTGATACGCTGATTGGCTGCAGAAGGCTGAAAGTTCGGGCTGTCGAAGCGACGAATCGGTGCCTTCATATTCCGGTTGAAGAATCCGGGCAACTGACGGCTGTTACTCTTGCCCACCAACGCTTCCACCACTTCATGACCTCCCTTACGGAGAATTTCTTCAAGAGCAAGCGCCTGAGTCAGATGCCCGCGTCCTTCGCCTTGAACGATAAAAAGGAATTTCATATTGCAGGAATTAATGAAGTTGTTTCGGATGATTCGGTATCCTGTGCTGCCGTCTGCAGCATATCGGCATAATAAACCACACGCCAGTTTCCCTGTTCGTCTTCTACCAGCGCCGAAAGTGTTTCCACCCAATCGCCGGAATTCAGATAATGAACCGTTCCATAATAGGTGTTGGCCGGATGATGAATATGTCCGCAGATGACTCCGTCGAATTTGCGGGCACGGGCAAATTCCGCCAATGTCCCTTCGAAATCGGATATATAGGAAACGGCTGTCTTTACCTTCTGTTTGATCCGCTGTGAGAGTGAATAATACGGTTTACCGCGCCAGGCACGATAACGGTTGTACCAGCTGTTGAACCAAAGGAGAAACGTATAACCGGCATCACCTAAATTGGCCAGCCATTTCATTTGGCTCGTTACCCGGTCGAACAAATCACCGTGTGTTACAAAATAACGTCCCTGAACCGTATCCAGCACATAATCCTTCACAACATGAATATTTCCTAAATGAATCGGTGCCAGCGCATCCAGGAAATCATCATGATTTCCCCGGACATAGATAATTTCAGTGCCACAATTCTCCATCAGTTTCATCAACACCTTGAAAAACTGGGTGTGCCTGGGTTGCCAACGCTTGGTGCCATTCTTCTTGACATGCCAGCCGTCAATGATGTCGCCGTTCAGGATCAGACGGTCGCAATTTACTTTCCGTAGAAAATCACTCACTTCCTGCACCTTGGAATGCGCCGTACCCAAATGTATGTCCGACAGAACAATGGTGCGATAATGCTTTCTTAAATACATCTCATAATTTTTAAGGTCTTCGCAAAAATAGAGATACCTTATGACAATAAGATGTATTTATGATGACATGACGGCTACAAGCAATTTTTTAACCTTTCACGGCCAGAACCCAGGCAGCTGCCGACTCTGCACACCGTTCGCCATCTATTCCGGCCGAAACAATGCCACCGGCATATCCGGCACCTTCACCACAAGGAAACAGACCTTTTACAACAACATGCTGCAACGTGTCCCGATTGCGCACAATCCGGACCGGAGCCGAAGTCCGGCTTTCCACCGCAATCATCACGGCCTCGTTGGTCAAAAATCCCCGACTGCTCCGGCCAAAGATTTCGAAACCTTGTGCCAGACGGGAAGTGATAAATTCAGGCAACCAAAAGTGCAGCGGCGACGAAATCAGACCCGGAGCATAAGATGATCTCGGCAAATCATAACTCAGACGGCGATGGACAAAATCAGCCATTCGCTGAGCCGGCGCTGTCTGGCGATATTGCCCCTGAATCCAGTTTTGCTTCTCGAGCGCTTCCTGAAAATAAAGCAACGACAACGGGTGCTGCAAAGGATCGCCCGCCCACATCCCGGAAGGATCACAACTTCTGATCACATCCTCGAGCGACGTCCGGACACCGGCAGATTCCTGCATAAAGGAAGCGAGCGAAGTCTCGGCAAGATCTTCCGGATGTAATTCCACCACCATACCTGAATTGCTCCACTGCGACCCGCGGTTGCTGGGCGACATGCCATTCACGACAATCTGCTGCGGACCGCTTGCGGCCGGAACAACAAACCCTCCGGGACACATACAGAAACTATACACCCCGCGACCGGCCACCTGAGTCACAAAACTGTATTCGGCCGCCGGCAAATAATTTCCACGTCCGTTCTTATTATGATACTGAATCTGGTCGATCAGCCGGGCCGGATGCTCCAGACGGACACCTACGGCCAACCCCTTGGCCTCAAGCGCCACCTGATGGGTATGAAGCCAACGATAGACATCCCGCGCCGAATGTCCCGTAGCCAAAATCACCGGTCCGTAAAAAGCCTGTCCCTGATGAGTTCGGATTCCTTTGACCTCCTCGTGCTCCAGGATCAATTCGTCCATACGGGTCTCAAAATGCACCTCGCCGCCACAGGACAAAATGGTCTTGCGCATATTTTCGATAACTCGCGGCAGTTTGTCTGTGCCGATATGAGGATGTGCGTCCGAAAGGATAGACACACTGGCACCATGCTGACAGAAAACATTCAGGATTTTATCCACATTGCCTCTTTTTTTACTACGGGTATAAAGTTTTCCATCAGAATAGGCACCAGCACCACCTTCGCCAAACGAATAATTGCTTTCAGGGTCAATCTTATGGTCGCGCGAGATGCGGGCCAGATCCAATTTACGGTCGCGCACGTTCTTGCCGCGCTCCACTACGATCGGACGGACTCCCAACTCGATCAGGCGCAAAGCGGCAAACAATCCTCCGGGTCCGGC
>artificially_reared_2__coassemble_223_pt1 | contig 36083 bp, 32 predicted proteins | sample artificially_reared_2__metabat2_low_PE_008 | metagenome-assembled genome bin artificially_reared_2 | reverse complement strand
GTGGAGTTTAAACTCAGTTATCGGGGAGCGAAGTGGACCGCTGTGGCCGGCCTTGTGCTCCGTCCGGAACAGACCCGGCTGGAATATCAGCGTGACCGGATTGATACTTCTATCGTGCGGAATCTGTTTTATCCGGCACCGACCCTTTATTTGAAAAGAGTGATCGGAAATAAGTTCGTGCTTGACGTCAATTACAGTGCGGTGGAGAAATATCCTGATCTGATCAACATGCTGGATTATGTGGATGATACGGATCCGTTGAATGTCAGTCGCGGTAATCCGAACCTGAAGCCTTCGTGGACGCATAACGGGTCGGTGAACTTCCGTTACTATAATTCGGCCAATGAGCTTTCCATTTCAAACAATCTCCGTCTGACGGCGTCTGATCAGGGTATGAGTAGTCTGCTAACTTATCATCCCGAAACGGGAGTCCGTACGATTACGCCTCAGAACGTAGACGGAAACTATTCTGTGAATTACAGTGGTAATGCCAATATTCGTCTGGACGAGAAAGGCTGGTTCCACCTTTCACCGTACTGGTCGGTAGGCCATCAGAAATATCACAATTTCATTCAGCTGGATGCGGACCGGTCGGTAGAGAGCGCCACTTCGGTGTTGCGTGGCGGACTGTCTGCGCAGGTGGCTTATCAGAAAGGAAACACGCGCTTTACGCTGTATGGAGGTTGGAACGGTGAGGATCTGCAAAACAATATGGACGCAGACTTCAAGGAGTTTCATTACACCGGAAATTTAGGTTCTGTGCAGATGTTTGAATTGCCCTGGGCTATCCGTGTCTATTCAGATCTGGACTTGTCCTGGAATCGTGGTTATGCCCATGCTCCCATGAATCGGATGGAATATGTGTGGAATGTGCAGCTTAGCCGTTCTTTCCTGAAGAAGAACAGTCTGACACTGACACTGGCCGGTTATGACCTGTTGCGCGGAAAGCAGAACAATTGGTATCAGGTATCCGATTACTCAACAGTCTACAGTCATTATATGTATGTCAATTCTTATTTCATGCTGGAAGCGAAATATGTGTTTTAAAGAGAAAGGTTTCTTGAATTCAGAATGATCATCCTATTAACAAAAAATACCCCCTTTCCTTGGAATACGGACCGGAAAAGGGGGTATTTAATATTTTTCAGAATCGTATTGTTCCGAATTATCGGATAAACAGCAGTTCACGGTATTTGGGCAACGGCCACAATTCATCGTCGACAATCATCTCGAGCTTGTCGACATGATGGCGGATGTCTTCAATCTTCGGAGCCACTGTGTCGTGGTAGGCAATGGCTTTTTCGCGTTCGTTGTCAATACGGTTGGCCACTTTCCGAGCTTCGATGAGCAAGTTGACATTTTCCGTGATATAGCTGGAGTGTTCGGCAATTGTACGGATCAGTTCAATGTTTTTTGCGCTGAGTCGGGCTGCTTCTTCTGCTGGGAAGATCTGCTGCATCTTATGTACGTTGTCGATCAGGGCACTTTGATAGCGGGTTGCTACCGGTATGATGTGGTTCAGACAGAGATCCCCAAAGATACGGGCTTCGATCTGGATTTTCTTTGTATAGGTTTCCCACTTGATTTCGTTGCGGGCTTCCAGTTCGGAACGGGTAAATACGTTTGTCTTGGCAAACATCTGTACGGAACTTTCGTCGAGATAGCGGTCGAACACAATCGGGCAACTGGCTTCGACATCCAGACCGCGACGAGCAGCTTCAATTTTCCATTCTTCAGAATAGCCGTTGCCGTCGAAATGAATCGGACGACAGGTCTTGATGTCCTCGCGCAGGATTTGCAGAATCGCTTTCGTCTGTTCGGTGCCGGAAGCAATCAGGGCGTCGACCCGCTGTTTGAAATTGATCAGGGCTTCGGCCATCGCAGCGTTCAGGGCAATCATGGCGCTGGCGCAGTTGGCTTCCGAACCTACGGCTCGGAACTCAAAACGGTTTCCGGTGAAGGCAAAAGGAGAAGTACGGTTGCGATCGGTGTTGTCGACCATGAGTTCCGGAATCTGCGGAATATCCAACTTCATTTCGTGTTTTCCGGCAACGGTGATCAGCTCGTCGTCGGTAGAGTTTTCCAAATGATCGAGAATCTCGCTCAATTGATCGCCAAGGAAAGAGGAGATGATGGCTGGAGGCGCTTCGTGGGCACCAAGTCTGTGAGCATTTGTGGCGCTCATGATGGAGGCTTTCAATAATCCGTTGTGTTTGTAAACGGCCATCAGTGTTTCTACGATGAACGTGACAAAGCGCAGATTATCCTTCGGAGTCTTACCAGGACTGTGAAGCAGGATGCCGGTATCGGTAGCCAGAGACCAGTTGTTGTGCTTGCCGGAGCCATTGATGCCGGCAAACGGTTTTTCATGGAGCAGGCAGCGGAATCCGTGCTTGCGGGCCACTTTCTTCATGATGGACATGAGCAGCATGTTGTGGTCGATGGCCAGATTGGTTTCTTCGAAAATCGGTGCCAGTTCAAACTGGTTGGGAGCTACCTCGTTGTGACGGGTCTTGCAGGGAATACCCAACTCAAGTGCCTGAATCTCCAGATCGGTCATGAAAGCAGCCACGCGTCCGGGGATGGAGCCGAAATAATGGTCGTCCATCTGCTGGTTCTTGGCAGAATCGTGTCCTAAAAGGGTGCGGCCGGTCATGAGCAGGTCGGGGCGGGTGGCAAAAAGACCTTCGTCGACCAGGAAATATTCCTGTTCCCACCCGAGATTGGAAATGACCCGTTTCACGTCGTCATAAAAATATTTGCATACGTCGGTTGCTGCCTTGTCAACAGCATAGAGGGCTTTTTTCAACGGAGCCTTATAATCCAACGATTCGCCGGTATAAGAGATAAACACCGTGGGAATCATCAGGGTGTCGCCAATGACAAATACAGGCGAAGCATAGTCCCATGCGGAATATCCGCGCGCCTCGAATGTGGAACGGATACCACCATTTGGGAAAGACGAAGCGTCGGTTTCCTGCTGGACAAGCTGTTTTCCGGAAAACTCTTCAATCATGCCGCCCTTTCCGTCGTGTTCGACAAAGGCATCATGCTTTTCTGCAGTTCCTTCCGTCAATGGCTGAAACCAGTGGGTGCAATGGGTCACACCCAATTCCATGGCCCAGCGCTTCATGCCTTCGGCTACCTGGTCGGCCGTCTTTAAATCAAAAGATGCGCCTTTGTCCATCACGTCGCACATCTTGGCATAAGCTTCTGCTGAAAGGTATTTATACATCTTCTGTCGTGTAAATACGTATTTCGCAAAAAACTCGGATGGTCTTTCTGCCGGACTTGGAACTTCAACGGCTTTCTTCTTGAAAGCTTCGCCAACTACTTCAAATCTTAATGCTGATGACATACTTATACTATGATTGATTTTATAAAATGTTTCTATTGGAAAGGAAGACCAGAGATTTGGCTTTCCGGTTATTTAAGCGGCAAAGATACTATTTTTACCTGATACGAGGGAAAAGTCGTGTCCGATTTCTTTGACTAACCAGGATTTTCTTTTGGCCGGACCAGATCCTTCATGCATTGTAATCTGGATTCAGTCGATAAACCGACGGGTGAGCGGTCCGAATTCTTCGATGCGGCGGTCGCGCAGGAAAGGCCACCAGCGACGCACGTTTTCCGAACGCTCCATATCGACTTCGACCACCAGAACCTCTTCTTTATCTTTGGAGGCACGAGCCAGAAACTCTCCTTGGGGACCTGCTACAAATGAACTGCCCCAGAACTGGATGCCATTGGTTTGCCCCGAGGGATCGGGTTCTAATCCAACACGATTTACGGCAATCACGGGAAGTCCGTTGGCAACGGCATGTCCCCGTTGTACAGTGGTCCAGGCCTCGCGCTGACGTTCCTGCTCTTCGGGGCTGTCGCTGCTTTCATAACCGATGGCTGTCGGGTAGATCAACAACTCGGCACCCTGCAAAGCCATCAGGCGTGCTCCTTCGGGATACCATTGATCCCAGCAGACCTGTACGCCCAGTTTTCCTAAAGAAGTCTGAATCGGGTGGAAGCCCAAATCACCAGGAGTGAAGTAGAATTTTTCGTAATAGGCCGGATCGTCGGGGATGTGCATCTTACGGTATTTTCCGGCAATGGATCCGTCGGTGTCGAACACGACAGCTGTATTGTGATACAGGCCGGCGGCTCGTTTCTCAAATAACGACGTAACCAATACAATACCAAACTGCCGGGCCAGTTCCCCATAAAAAGCAGTAGACGGTCCGGGAATTGTTTCGGCAAGATCAAAGAGAGCAGTGTCCTCCGTCTGACAGAAATAAAGTGAATTATGAAGTTCCTGAAGGACGATGAGCTGTGCTCCCTTTCGGGCCGCCTGCTCGATGTTATGAGCCAGTTTTAAAATGTTGTCTTTTGGATGACTGCTGTTAGCCTGTTGAATCAGGCCGATTTTTATTTTTCTCATAATAGATACGGATCTGTTCGTTTTATACCTTATTATATATTATCCTTTTTAGGGTTGGAAAGATGTTTTCTTACGGATCTTTTGATGTTTGGCGTCAGAATGTGCCTATTGGATACTGCATGGTTGTGCAATGGAGGGAACCATGCTGACGGATCAGGACGCAACAATCCACCGTCACGATTTCATGTTTGGGGAAAGCTTTCTGAAGCTGCTTCCTCGCCTGTTCGTCGCTGGCCGGTTGTTTGTACGTGGGCATCAGGACAGCATTGTTGATAATCAGAAAATTGGCATATGTAGCCGGAAGGCGCAAGCCATCTTCATCATAGATAGCGGAAGGCATAGGAAGGGGAACCAGATGAAAAGGCGCTCCGTCGAGGGTGCGGAACTGGCGCAGTTGTTCTTCCATCAGGGACAATTCTTCAAAATGCTCATCGGCTGTGTCGGTGCATTGAACATAAGCTATTGTGTTGTTGGGACACAGACGTGCCAATGTGTCGATATGACTGTCTGTGTCGTCGCCGGCAAGATAGCCGTGGTCGAGCCAGAGTACTTGTTCGGCGTGGAATTCAGATTTCAGGCGGTTTTCGAGGTCCTGACGGTTGTAGGTTTCATTCCGGTTGGGCGAAAGCAGACATTCGGAAGTTGTCAGGATCGTGCCTGCACCATCGCTTTCTATCGATCCGCCTTCGAGCACGAAGTCCAGACAGTTCCGATAGTTGCCCTTGACAATTCCAAGTGCATGTAATTTCTTGTTGATCTGATTGTCCCAGTTAGCAGCGAATTTCATGCCCCATCCGTTAAACTTGAAGTCCAGCAGCAGCGGTCCGTTTTCCGTTATCAGAGTCAGAAAACCGTGGTCGCGCGCCCAAGTGTCATTGGTCGGGCACTCGGCCCATACGATATTCGGGAGGATGCGTGACGGGAGTTTGGTTCGTAAAAGTTCACTGACGTATTCTGGTTCGGGCGTTACGATCAGCAATTTTTCGCGTGAGGCGATTTCGTAGGCTATGCGCAGATAACAGTCTGTTACTTCGGGTAAGATGTCGTTCCAGTCTGTCCGGGCGTGAGGCCAAGTCAGCTGAACACCACTCTGGGGAAACCATTCTGAAGGCAAAAAGGTACTGCGCATTTCTGTTTGTTCCGGTCCGTTCGGGTTTTCGAAATTCAATTGGCGCGTCAGATCGTCAATGGATTGGGTTGGGGTTTTATATTGTAAGGCCATAATCAATAGATAAAAATGAAGTCATGAAAAAGTGATTCGGAGGATTCCAGATAAGAAACGGTAGATTTACTGGTTCTTTTTTTCTTGCGGTTGGCGGTCGAAAAACGGATTTTTTGACGAAACGGACAAGGGAATGGCGATCACCTGGCAACTGGTTGCTGTGGGCCAACCCAATGTAGCTGCAGCATGACCGGCCGAGTACATTACCCGACAATCAACATGCATGCCTGCTGCTGCAGCACATGCTGATCCTACGGCAATTCCTACGTCGATGGCATTGAAAGCGCATGGTGCTTCGATATTTTTTTGTCCGCAGGACGGTGCCCCGCAATAGCCACAGTTCAACCCCAAAGCTTGTTTGCGGATGCCAATCAGGACAACGGCGTCTGCTTTTCGGATATTGGCGGCGTCGCGCAGGAAAAAGTCCAAATGATTCTGTTCGTATAATTTTTCCATGTTTTCGGCCAATGTTTCTAACTCTTCCGGCGAGTCGGCAATACCCGTTTCTATCAGATCCATTCCCTTTGCCTTTGGAGCCGTTCGGGCGGCCATGGCCATTTGTTTGGCTGCCATAAGAGCCAGCTCGCGGCGTATTTCTCTGTCGTTGATCATAATAATTTATCTTGTTTGTTCAATTATGGACAAATCTGCGGGATGATGTCTATGCAGACTTGTTGCTGTTGTTTAATGAATTGTCTGACGCAAAGATACAGGAAAACACTGAAATTTCCGAATAAATGATTAAGAATGATCGGAAGGAGTACGTACTTCATTTTACGTGGATTTTTAAAAATGACGGTCCGTATGTCGTCGTTTTGGCCTGATTTTTTTTAATTTTGCAGAACTGTGTGCTTTTTTATAGAAACAAAAGCATTTTCAATTGGCTTCCATCGTCGGTTCAGACCGTCGTAAGGCAGCGATAATTATTTAATTGGCGCGTTCATTATGATTCAATTGAGGCATGTTAGTATAGCGTTTGGTCACCGGGTGATTGTTACCGGTTTCAATCTTTCCGTAAGTCCGGGAGAACTGGTCTGTCTGATGGGGGAGTCGGGATGTGGAAAAACATCTGTGCTGCGTGCTTTGTTGGGTTTTGTGCCGGTTGCATCCGGTTCTATCCGGATGGGCGGTCAGGAGCTTTCTGAGCATACAATACACCATATCCGTCAGATGACAGCTTATATTCCGCAGGAACTGGCCCTGCCAAGTGAGTGGGTGAGCGAGATGGTGCATCTTCCGTTTGAGTTGAAAGCAAACCAGCGTGCCCGTTTTGATAAGGACAGACTGTTTGCCTACTGGGACATGCTCGGACTTGAGAAAGACTTGTATCAAAGTAAGGTCAGCAGAATTTCAGGAGGACAGCGCCAACGCATTATGCTGTCGTCAGCTGCCATGCTGGATAAGGATATATTTCTTGTTGATGAACCGACTTCAGCCTTGGATACTGAAAGTTCAGACAGAGTTTTCCGTTTTTTCAGTATGCTGAAAGAGCAGGGCAAGACCATTCTGGCCGTGACTCATGACGGAAACTTTGCATCAGGATGTGACCGGGTGATAAAAATGTGATGAATTACATCAGGAAAGTAAAATGGAAACTACAGATATTGATTTTTTGAGTTTGGCGGTCGGCATGGTGCTGATGCTCGTTCCGTTCTATTATTTGTGGAAATTGAAGACCGGCCTGGTCAAGGCTACGGCCATTGCTACATTGCGCATGTGTGTACAGCTTTTTCTTATCGGCATTTATTTGCGCTACCTGTTTGCATGGGATAATGCATGGCTTAATTCTATTTGGGTTATTCTGATGGTGTTGGTTGCATCGCATACGGCGGTTTCGCGAACAGGTCTGCGCGCCCGGGTATTGCTGATACCGATATTGGTCGGATTTCTGGTTACGGCGTTTCTCGTAGGCATTTATTTTCTGGGGCCGGTTTTAAGACTTGATAATATCTTTAGTGCGCGTTATTTTGTTCCGATCATGGGAATTCTTTTAGGAAATATGCTGTCGGTAAACGTGGTGGCTTTGAGTACTTATTATAATGAAATGCAACGTGAACAGCAGATGTATTATTATCTGTTGGGAAACGGCGCAACCCGTTTTGAAGCGACAATGCCGTTTCTGAGATCGGCGGTTGTCAAGGCCTTTTCACCTTGCATAGCAAACATGGCTGTACTGGGGATTGTATCGCTTCCGGGTACCATGATCGGTCAGATTTTAGGAGGAAGCGCACCAGATACGGCCATCAAGTATCAGCTGATGATTGTTGTGATTACGGTAGTGGCATCAATGCTTTCTTTGATGATCACGGTAAACCTGTCTGCACGAAAGGCCTTTGACGAGTATGGTCGTCTGAAACATGTCTTCCGTCATCAGAAAAGCCGGTATAATTCGTTGGAATTGTTCTAAAACGTAAAATAAGGTTTTAATCTGACGAAAACTTTGTTTGTTTGGGAGAAAATCTGTATTTTTGCGAAAATTTTCTGAAGCGTGAAGATTAAAGAAGTTATATGCGCCCTTGAACGATTCGCGCCTCTGCCCTTGCAGGAGAGCTTTGATAATGCCGGCTTGCAGGTTGGATTGACGGAGGTGGAAGCATCAGGGGCTTTATTGTGTCTGGACGTGACTGAGGAAGTGCTTGATGAAGCAATATCCTTAGGTTGTAATCTGGTGGTCTCGCATCATCCGTTGTTGTTTCGTGGTTTAAAGCAGATCACCGACAAAACGCTTGTTGAGCGTTGTGTGAGCAAAGCCGTCAGGAATGATCTGACAATATACGCGGCCCACACAAATCTGGACAATGCCGAAGATGGCGTCAATTATAAGATTGCCGATAAACTTGGGCTGGAGGATGTACGTTTACTGCAACCTCACCCCGTCAGTATCGACGGACCGGAAGGTGAACATACGGTAATGGCAGGAAGCGGCATTGTCGGCGTACTGCCCGTAGCGGAGGATGCGGCAGATTTCCTGCAGCGAGTTAAGGAAATTTTTCATATAGACTGTCTGATGCACAACGAAATGTTACAGAGACAGATCCGCAGAGTCGTGATTTGTGGCGGTGCCGGTGATTTCCTGCTGGATGAGGCTGTACGAATAGGCGCTGACGCTTTCCTGACCGGCGAGATGCATTATCACCAGTATTTCGGACGGGAACAGGAAATACAGATTGGCGTGATGGGGCACTATCAGAGCGAGCAATTTACAAAAGAAATTTTTTATTCAATCATAGCGGATACGTATCCTGAATTGCCGCTTTATATTACGGCAATTGATACCAATCCCATTAAATATTTGTAAACCGGATATGGCAAAAGAAACTAAAAAAGATCCGATGGATCTGACGATCGAAGAAAAATTGAAGAATCTGTATGACTTGCAGACGATGCTTTCGGAAATCGACAAGATTCGTACGTTGCGCGGTGAATTACCTTTGGAGGTTCAGGATCTTGAGGACGAAATCGAAGGCTTGAGTACGCGCATCGAGAAGATTCAAAATGAGATTGTCGAAGCTAAACGTGAAATAGCAAACCGAAAATCATCTATTGAATCGAACAATGAAGCAATAGTGAAATACAAGGAGCAGCTGGATAATGTGCGCAACAATCGCGAATACGAATCTTTGAGTAAGGAGATTGAATATAAGGAATTGGAAAATCAGCTGAGTGAGAAACGTATTCGTGAGGCTAATGCCGCCATCGAACACAAGAATCAGGAGATACAGCAGTGTAATGACGAGATGACAGAGCGTCGGACAGATCTGGATATTAAGAAGTCTGAGCTGGACGAAATTGTTACGGAAACGAAGGCTGAGGAAGAAAAACTTCGAGAGAAAGCGCGTAATTTGGAGACAACGATTGAGCCCCGTCTGCTGTCTGCTTTCAAGAGAATACGCAAGAACAGTCGTAATGGCTTGGGAATCGTTTATGTTCAGCGTGATGCATGTGGCGGTTGTTTTAATAAAATTCCGCCTCAGCGGCAACTTGACGTGCGTATGCGTAAGAAAATTATTGTTTGTGAATATTGTGGGCGTATTATGATCGATCCGGAATTGGCTGGAGTGCAGTATGCTCAGAAAACAGTCGAGGAAAAGCCGAAGCGTCGCCGCCGCAAGACTGAAGAATAAAAATACTTTGGGCAGACTGGAGATTACGTCTGATCAGAACAGCTCTGTCCGATTACTTTTTTGTAATATGGAAATCCCGATGCTGTCAAACTGGCGTCGGGATTTTTTTAATTATTGATTTTAGATGTTTATGAAAGAGAAAGTTTCAGTGGCCTTTATGTTGCTGGGTATTGTGTTTAATGTTTGTCTGATTACAGCAAATCTGTTGGAAACAAAAGTGATCGATTTGTTTGGATTGACGATCACGGGAGGTTTGTTGGTTTTCCCGGTTTCTTATATTATTAATGACTGTATCTCGGAAGTATGGGGCTATCGGAAAGCCCGATTGATTATTTGGAGTGGTTTTATCATGAATTTTTTTACGGTTGGGATGGGACAACTGGCAGTATGGCTTCCATCGGCTCCTTTCTGGGAAGGTGCTGAAAGCTTTAATTTTGTTTTTGGTCTGGCACCACGTATTGTTGTAGCCAGTCTTGCTGCATTCTTGATCGGTTCGTTCTTGAATGCATATGTGATGAGCCGGATGAAACTGAGGAGTGGTGGCAAGCACTTTTCGCTACGCGCTGTTGTGTCGACGATAGTTGGTGAAACGGCAGATTCATTGGTGTTCTTTCCAATTGCGTTTGGTGGCATGGTTGCTCTGCCTGTACTGTTGCAAATGATGTTACTTCAGATTTTCTTGAAGACAGTTTATGAAATAATTGTCCTGCCGATAACAATACGTGTGGTGTGCCTAATCAAGAAAGTGGACGGCAGTGATGCCTTTGACAGAAACATATCCTACAATCCGTTTAAGATAGGGGAGTTGTAGTTTGGCGTATTGCCTCAATATGATTATTGGGAGTTTAAAGTTCTTCGTAAGTGGGAATGCCTTGCAGAAACTGATACTGCATGTGCTCATAGTCTATTTTACAACAATAATGTTCACGACCATTGGATACGATTAGATAATCAACATGCAGTGCTATATTGTAACGCCCAATCTGGTCGAATACTTTTTGAGTGATGATGATGTCAGGGGCTTTATATTCAATGATCATTCTGGGTATGCCGTTGAGACCATACAAAACTGTATCGCACCGCTTTGAAGTGTTGTTGAGCTTGATTGACACTTCATTTCCCAGTAATGCTTCAGGATATTGCTTGTGGTTGATTAGATAGTGCACGAAGTGCTGGCGAACCCATTCTTCAGGAGTCAGACTTACATAACGTTTTCTGAGCCTGTCGAAAACAGTAGGCTTTCCGGCTTTCTGAACAATTTTTAAGTTGCAAGCAGGTAGGTTTAATGGTAACATTTCCTATTTTTGTAAGGATGAATTAGATTATCTGTCTACAAAATTAGCGATTTTATGAAAACAAAAAATGAAATTGTTGAAAATTGGCTTCCGAGATATACGCAATGTTCGCTGGACAAGTTTGGAAAATATATCCTGTTGACCAATTTTAATAACTATATTGATCTTTTTTGTGAGCTGTTCGATATCCCAGTTCCTGGCTTTTCGGCTAATATGCGAGTGGCGACAGCTGAAGAGATTTCCATTATTAACTTTGGAATGGGAAGCCCGAATGCAGCCATTATTATGGATCTGCTTAGTGCGATCAAACCTAAGGCATGTCTTTTTTTAGGTAAATGTGGTGGTATATCCTCGAAAACAGAATTAGGTGACTTGATTTTACCTTTAGCCGGTATTCGTGGAGAAGGTACGTCGAACGATTATTATCCTCCTGAAGTACCAGCGTTGCCGGCCTTTATGCTGCAACGTGCGGTATCTACTGCCGTGCGAAATTCCGGACGTGATTATTGGACAGGAACCGTTTATACAACTAACCGACGTATTTGGGAGCATGATGAAGCTTTCAAACAGTATTTACGCACGACACGAGCTATGGCTGTTGATATGGAAACTGCAACGCTTTTTACTTGTGGTTTTGCCAATCATATACCGACAGGAGCTTTGTTGCTCGTGTCGGACAATCCAATGACGCCAGATGGAGTTAAAACCAGCAAAAGCGACCGTGCTGTAACCAAAAGGTTTGTGAGAGAGCATGTTGAAATAGGCATTTCTGCCTTAGAACTGATCAAGGACAAACGAACTACAGTAAAGCATCTTAAGTTTGATTGGTAGTTTATTAAATCTTAAGTGAGGTAGATATATCTTGAACTGATTCGTTTTTATAAGATTATTAAGAAGATAGAGATTTATGCTATTATGGGAATAAAATTAGATGATTATGGCAAGCAAACAAGGGATAACAGATAAATCGGATGGTAATGTGTCTTATGAGGAAATAGTCCGTCAGGTACGAGCTGGGCAATTCAAAATGGTATATTATCTAATGGGAGAGGAATCATATTACATTGATCGGGTGTGTGACTATATTGTTGCGCAGGCTTTGAAGGAAGAGGAACGTGATTTCAATCTAACTGTGTTCTATGGTCCTGATACGGATATCGCAACTGTAATCAATACAGCTAAACGCTATCCAATGATGGCCGATCGTCAGGTTGTTGTCGTGCGGGAAGCACAAGGGCTCGACAATAAAGACGCGCTTGTTTTCTATTTGGAACATCCACAGCCAACGACAGTGCTGATTTTATGCCATAAACACGGAACACTCGACAGAAGGAAGAAGTTGGCAGATCTCATACTGAAGAAAGGGATTCTTTTCGAGTCCAAACGGCTTTATGACAGTCAGCTTCCGGGCTTTGTTACTTCGTACTTGAGACGGAAAGGAATAGGTATTGAGGCAGATGCTGTCCAGTTGCTTTGTGATTATGTTGGCAGTGATCTTAATCGGTTGGCTGGTGAATTGGAAAAACTTGTTTTAGCCTATCCCAATCAGCAAGGGAGAATATCGTCAAAGTCCATTGAAAGGCAAATTGGATTAAGTAAAGATTTTAACAATTTTGAATTACTTAATGCTCTGGTGGAGAAGAATGTTCAAAAGGCATTTACCATAGTGAAATATTTTAACAGTAATCCAAAGTCTTATTCAATCCAGGTGACCTTAGCCGTTCTGTTTAATTTTTTCAGTAACCTGATGCTTGCTTATTATGCTCCACAGAAAAGCGAAGACGGGATAGCTGCATGGATCGGCCTTCCCAAATGGCAGGTTGTGCGTAACATCATTCCGGCTATGAAAAAATATTCTGGAGTAAAAGTGATGCAAATAATAGGAGAGATACGCAAAACTGACGCAAAATCTAAGGGAGTAGACTGTTCAAATATATCGAATGGAGCTCTTTTAAAGGAGTTAATTTACTTTGTTTTGCACTAAAACGATTGTTTTCGCTTCTATTTCACTTGTTTTCGTAAACAGAAAAATATCATATATTTTGCTTTAAACAAGCAAGTTAAATCAAATATTGAGGGCTGAGATTTGCGAATTTTCGTGTATCTCAGCCCTTATTCCTAAATTTTATCGTATTGCCGAAATTTGTTCTTTACGCTTCCCACTAACATTCAATTAACAGATATTTGATATTTACTTATGTGTTTTACTTTTGTATATCTACAAATATAAAACACATTAATAAAAAAGACAAGTAGGTGCAATAAAATTATGACTGATTTACATTTGTATAGTGCAAGTATATAAATTATATATTTAATAAATTGAATATGTAAATCAATAAATATTCAGTTGTTAAATAACTTGTTAAGCAATAGATAACCAGCTTATTATATTATTTTTCTAAATTATCGAATGACTTCTATTGACATTTATTTTAATTTTTATTCTACGTTTATCTATTTATAATATATCATATTATGATAATTATATGTAAACCATATGATTATTTTATTTTGTTGCTTATTTTATATAATATGATAGGATATCCAATATGATATTTGAATATAGAAAAGTGAATTGATTATTCTGTTGTCCTATTATCGAGGTAATTATTAATTTATAAAACAAAATGTTTTAATATATAAATTTAAATTTATGAATCTTGTTTGATTCATGTAGTATATTTATCTTTGTGTATAGGAAACAAAGGGTTTTTCCCCTATAATTTATCATTACTCATTTCTGATTATGAAAGATCGAATTATGCAAATCATGAGAGCCGAGAATATGACGCAACAAGAGTTTGCTCAAACGTTAGACATATCTCCGGCATCACTGTCAAGTATTTTCACAGGTAGAACAAATCCCACAAATAACCATGTGCAGGCAATTCACCGTTGTTTTCCTAATATCAATGTGAATTGGTTGATGTTTGGTGAGGGTGAGATGTATGTAGATAATAATTTAGTTTCTGAAGGAACTTCAAATGAATCCCGGAATCCTGTTCCTGTCTTGGATACCAAAGATGCAGAAAGCACGGTTTCAGATTCTCCTATATATAATAAGGTTAATGAGAATGTTTCAAGAACATCGAGTTCTAATCATGATCCTTTAAATTCAGATCCAACAAAATTGTCTGGTCATGTTTATCCAGAGCCAAATGTTGCTCCTCAGATTATAAAAGAGACAGTAAAATATATAGACAAACCACAAAGAAAAATTACGGAGATAAGAATATTTTTTGATGATGGTACATATGAAGTATTTAATAGATAATTCTTTACACATTTTATGATAGATTTATATGTGAATACTTTTCGGCAATTTGTTTTTGCGTGAAAATCGTATGCTATTTGGTGATATCTGTATTTAACTTTTTTCGGATTATCATTAAGATTCCGTATCTTTGCGTCAAATGGTTTCTATAAGATTGTTTATGTAGATCATGTATGCTTTGAGCATATGATGTTGAATAAGAATTAATCCTTTTAGATAGAATGAAAAAGTATGTTTTGGACTTAACGGTAACAAGCAGTATGCGTCCTCATGAGCGCTATGTTTTGCTTAAGCTAACTCATGAGGATCCGTTGCCAGAGATGATGCCAGGTCAGTTTGCGGAACTTAAGGTCGAAGGATCGCCGACAACTTTTCTGCGTCGTCCAATTTCTATAAATTATGTAGACCGAGAGCAAAATGAAGTATGGTTCTTGATTCAAATGATTGGTGATGGTACCAGAAAACTGGCAGAATTAAAACCAGGTGACCGGTTAAACGCTGTGATGCCGTTGGGAAACAGTTTTACGTTGCCCGTTTCAAAAAATGAATGTATGCTGTTAGTCGGTGGGGGGGTTGGCACAGCTCCCATGCTTTATTTAGGTAAGCGTATGGTAGATGTCGGTTTACGTCCATCATTCCTTTTGGGGGCACGTTCAGCAAAAGATTTGCTTGAAGTGGAATTATTCGAGCAATTAGGTGATGTTTATCTGACAACGGAAGATGGTTCAGCTGGAGAAAAAGGATTCGTCACTCAGCATAGTGTGCTGAGCCGTCAAAAATTTGACCGGATAGCTACTTGTGGTCCAAAGCCTATGATGATGGCTGTGGCCAAATATGCTCATGCTGTAGGAGCGATTTGTGAAGTATCCTTGGAGAATACGATGGCATGTGGCGTAGGGGCCTGTCTTTGTTGTGTTGAGAATACAAAGGAAGGTCATTTGTGTGTGTGTAAAGAAGGTCCTGTGTTTAATATTGATAGATTGTTATGGCAGATTTAAGCGTTAAAATAGCGGGGATGGAAATGAAAAACCCCGTAATGACTGCTTCCGGAACTTTTGGTTACGGTCTGGAGTATGCTGATTTTGTTAACTTGGAAGATATAGGTGGCATTATTGTAAAGGGCACTACGTTGAATCCTCGCGAAGGAAACCCTTATCCACGAATGGCCGAGACTGCTTCGGGTATGCTCAATTGCGTTGGCCTGCAGAATAAAGGTGTCGATTATTTCTGTAAACATATTTATCCAAAGATCAAGGATATACGCACCAATATGATCGTCAATGTTTCCGGTTCCTGTCCGGAAGATTATGCTGAATGCGCTGCACGTATTAATGAATTAACTTGCATTCCTGCCATTGAATTGAACATATCTTGCCCCAATGTTAAACAGGGAGGAATGGCCTTTGGGGTTACACCCGAAGGAGCCTCAAGTGTGGTACGTGCCGTACGTGAGGCCTATAAAAAGACATTAATCGTCAAATTATCTCCGAATGTAACTAGTGTTGTTGATATAGCCCGGAGTGCCGTTGATGCTGGTGCTGATTCATTAAGTCTGATCAATACTTTAATGGGTATGGCGATTAACATAGAGAAACGTCGTCCGGTACTGTCCATTGCTACTGGTGGCTTGAGTGGTCCTGCTGTCAAACCTGTTGCGTTACGAATGGTATGGCAAGTTGCCAAAGCTGTCCAGGTGCCCATTATAGGTCTTGGAGGAATCATGAATGCCGATGATGCAGTGGAGTTCCTGTTGGCTGGTGCAACGGCTATACAGATCGGTACTGCCAATTTTATAGATCCTACGGTTACGGTAAAAGTTGCTCAGGGTATTGATGCCTATTTGGAACGTCATGGATGCAAGAGCGTTACGGAAATCATCGGCGCTCTCGAAGACTGAAATCAATCTGAGTATTTATATAGGGTAATTCCTTCTGTAATAGGAGGAATTATCTTTTTTTTAGGATTATTCTTTTGCATCGTGTTGTTCTGTCGCTTATCTTTGCTTAACGTGAACAAACTTTTACTGTATGAAAAATCTACCGACTATCATTTCCAGATTTTCTTTGGGTGTGGTGCTACTTTTTATGCTGATTGCTTTTACGGCTTGTGATCCCTTTGAGATTTATTGGGGCGATTCTTATGACCGGGAAGAGGATTCCCGATTAGGTTATATGATTTCGCGCCGATGGTTTGGCGATCTTGGAGTTCTGATTGACGAAGAGCCGGTTCGCGGAAGTGTACTCAGCTTCGTTGCTGACGATGCATATTATTTGTCAGGCTGGGGCACGGAACAGGATTATTATGGACGAACCGGAACGATGATTTATTCTCAGCGTTTTGAGTGGAGTTTACGTAATGGCGTACTCTATTTATACTACGATGATCCTGCCATGGATTGTACAATCACACGCTGTCGCGTATCTGTTGATTACTTCAACGGTTATATTGACGGCTATTACTTCGAATTGGCCGACTACGATCGCTATTGGTATGATTACGGGTATGATTTTCCATATAATTATGCAAAAGCGCATTCCGATACACTCACAAACACTTCGGCTGAAGCGCATGTCCGTCCTATTGTTACCCGCAATGTATCCCGAATGAAGCGAAACGTAGATTTCAGATAATTGCAGCTTTTTCTTTTTCGGCCTTTTGAGGTATTTCCTTTCTCATTTTAATATTGTATCTTTGTATTGGCAATTAAGATAATAACATGAAGATAGGAATAATGACGGCCATGAATTCGGAGTTCGAACAGTTGGCCAAACAATTGACCGAGGTACAGACATGTCAGTCCGGACCTTTTCAATATATATCAGGCAGAGCGGGTATGCAAACCGTTATTCTGCTTCAATGTGGCATCGGTAAGGTTAATGCTGCAGCAGGAGCCGTGGAGTTGATTCAGCATTTTGCTCCCGACTGTCTGATCAGTACGGGTGTTGCCGGCGGAATTGATACCCGAGTAGGAGTCATGGATGTGGTGGTAGGTCGTCAGATAGTTTATCATGATGTGTGGTGTGGTATGGGAAATGTTTATGGACAGATTCAGGGAATGCCCCCTCGTTTTGCCAGCCATGATTCATTGCTCACGTGTGCCCTAAGTATCGCTAAGAATCGAGATACGAATTATGGGATCCCTTCCGGAATGCATATTCATAGCGGATTGATTTGTACCGGCGATCAGTTTATAACCGAACGTACCGAGCTCGATGCCATTAAGCAAAAGTTTCCTGAAGGGCTTGCTGTGGACATGGAGTCGGGAGCTATTGCACAAGTGTGCTGTTTGTATCATGTGCCTTTTCTGAGTTTCCGCATCATCAGTGATACGCCCGGAGTGGACAAACATATCGAACAGTATGAGAACTTCTGGGGAGAGATGGCCGACCGTTCATTCCGAATAACGGAGCTGTTTCTGGCTGCTTTGCCAGAGCAACTTTAGAAAGAAGGCAACTTGATTTTTTTCATCAGGATACGCGTAATCTCTGTTAACAGACCAGAGTCAGTGGAAAGACAGACGCATTCATAGTTTATAAATTTCATTTATATGAAGAAGATTCCCAGTTTTACAATTGACCACATTCATTTATTGCGTGGCATTTACGTTTCCCGTAAAGATAAGGTAGGCGGCGAGACCGTCACAACATTCGATGTTCGTATGAAAGAACCCAACCGTGAGCCGGCTTTAGGACAAGGAGCCATACACACGATTGAGCACCTGGCGGCAACATTCCTGCGCAATCATCCGGTATGGGCAGACCGAATTCTCTATTGGGGTCCAATGGGATGCCTTACCGGTAATTATTTGCTTGTGAAGGGTGATTGGTCGTCGGCCGACATTCTGGATCTCATGAAAGAAACCTTTGCCTTTATTGCCGGTTATGATGGTGAGGTTCCTGGTGCTACTCCACGTGATTGTGGTAACTATTTGCTTCAGGATCTGCCTATGGCTCGCTATGAAGCAGCAAAATATTTGCACGAAGTATTGGAGTGTGCCACTGATGCTAACTTGAATTATCCGAATAGTTGAACCTTATGCGGCATTCTCTGCTCCGTTTGAAATAACTTACATCTGTTTGCTGCAGGTATGACTTTAAAGGCAGATTACTTTGCTGTGCCTGTAATGCTAATTCTTCAATTTATATTCCATTCATATCATAATAATTGAGGTTTGATTGTTATTGCGCGTGCAAATTTACAACCAAACCTCAATCTTTGTAAGGTATCTTTTTGTAATTTACCTGATGAATAAAACTTCTCTGTTATTTAACAGGTATTTTGTCGATACGCGCCTGATGACGGCCGCCTTCAAAATCAGTGTTCAGATAAGCATCCATAATCTCACGTGCGGTTTCTGTCGAAATAAAGCGTCCGGGCATGACCAGCACATTCGCATCATTGTGTTGGCGACATAATTTAGCAATCTCAGGAATCCAGCATAATGCAGCACGAATGCCTTGATGTTTGTTCAGTGTCATGCTGATACCTTCTCCGCTTCCACAGATGGCAATGCCCGGATAACATGTTCCATTTTCAATGGCAAGAGCCAGAGGATGTGCAAAATCAGGATAGTCGCAGCTTGCTTCCGAGTTTGTTCCAAAGTCAACGAACTCAATTCCCTTCTCGGTCAAATATTTCTTTACGAACTCTTTTAACTGATAACCGGCATGATCAGATGCCAGACCAACTTTCTTAATTTCCATTAAAACATTGATTTAACTTGATGATATACATTTTCAGCCGTAAAACCTAATTTCTCGTCCAAAACCTTATAAGGCGCAGAATATCCGAAACTTTCCAAACCAAAAACTTTTCCGTTGGGACCGACAAGCTCCAGGAGATTTAAGGGAAGTCCTGCCGTCAAGCCGAAAATCTTTGCTCCTCTTGGAAGAATACTTTCCTGATATTCCTTACTCTGAGTACGGAACAGTCCTTCAGACGGACAGCTGACTACGCGTACCTTAAGACCATCCTTGCGCAAAAGCTCAGAACCGGCAACCAACGTAGAAACCTCGGATCCTGAAGCAACCAGAATGACATCCGGGTTTTCGTCTGACCCTTTTACGATATAAGCACCTTTGGCAGCCTGACTGTAGTCGTTGCCTTCAGGCAGCATGGCTATATCCTGACGGGAGAAAATCAATGCAGTAGGAGAGTCCATATTTTCCATCGCTAATTTCCAGCAAACAGTTGTTTCCTCAACATCAGCAGGACGCAAAACAAGCATGGAATTCTTTCCGGAATGATTTTTCATCTTTTCGAGCAGACGAATTTGAACTTCGTGTTCAACAGGCTGGTGAGTTGGTCCATCCTCGCCAACACGGAATGCGTCATGAGTCCAGATAAACTTAATCGGAAGTTCCATCAGCGCAGCCATGCGGATTGCAGGCTTCATATAGTCAGAAAAGACAAAGAAAGTACCGCAACTGGCGATGATACCGCCGTGAAGCATCATGCCCATACAGACACATGCCATTGTCAGTTCGGCGACGCCTGCCTGCAAGAATGCCCCGCTAAAGTCGCCTTTGACAAAAGGTTTGGTCTTGTTCAAGAATCCATCCGTACGGTCAGAGTTCGATAAGTCGGCCGATGAACACATCATATTCTCTACGGTTTCCGCCAATAGACTGAGTACATTTGCAGAACCTACACGGGAAGCTGCTCCTGGTTTTTGCTTGATGGAAGCCCAATCAATTTCAGGAAGTTCACCGGCAAACCATTTTTTCTGTTTGGCTGCCATTTCCGGATGAGCGTCGGCCCAAGCCTTTTCTTCAGCATATTTGGCGGCCATGATTTCTTTAAGTTCTTCTGCACGTTTGGCATATAAATCCTTGACCTCATCAAAAATAACGAATGGATCGTCTAAGTTCCCTCCTAAATTCAATATGGTGTTTTTATAGGCATCACCACCGAGTGGGGCACCGTGCGTCTTGCAACTACATTCATAAGAGGTATTGTCGGCTTTTCGGGCACCTTTACCCATGATACATTTTCCAATGATCAGAGTCGGACGTTCCTGCTCGGCCTTGGCCTCTTTGAGAGCAGCGCGGATTTGCTCACAATCGTTTCCATTGATTTCAATAACATGCCATCCCCAGGCCCGATATTTCATGGCCGTATCTTCTGTCATGACTTCGTCCGTGGCTGTTGAAAGCTGAATATCGTTTGCATCATAGAACATGATCAGGTTATTCAGACCGAGATGTCCGGCCAACCGACCGCCACCTTGTGAAATCTCTTCCTGAATGCCGCCATCGGATACATAAGCGTAAATGGTTTCTTTCTCGAAGATCGGATTTCCAGTCCGTGCGGCCAGAAATTTGGCTCCGAGGGCAGCTCCAACGGCATAAACATGTCCCTGTCCGAGCGGACCTGATGAATTCTCTACGCCACGTTCAATATTTCGTTCGGGGTGTCCCGGAGTTGGAGTACCCCACTGACGGAACTGTTTGAGGTCATCCATAGTATATTGGCCGGTCAGTGCCAATTGTGCATAAAGCATCGGAGACATATGTCCCGGATCCAGATAAAAACGGTCACGTCCGGCCCATGTCGGATTCTTCGGGTCATATTCCATAAATTCGGAATAGAGTACATTGATGAAATCCGCTCCACCCATGGCACCACCGGGATGACCTGACTTTGCTTTTTCAACCATAGCCACAGACAAAATTCTAATATTGTCCGCCGCACGGTTCATAACCTTGATATCGTTCATTTTGATGCTGATTTATGTGATTTAAGTATGCTACTTTTATAATTTGAATTCTGCTTTTGTTCTTACGTACGCCTCGTTGTTGAATCGAAACAGATGTGCTCCTCTCTTTGATCCGCTTTTGTCGATCATTTCCGTTCGTTCAATAAAATACAGTTCATTTACTCGTTTCCTGAAATTCCGTTTGTCGATAGGAGCATTGGCTATTTGTTCATACAGAGACTGTAACTGACTGAGCGTAAACAATTCGGGGAGCAATCGGAATGCAATCGGCTCAACCGAAATTCTCCTTTTAAGCTTTTTCCTGGACCATACGATAACTTCTCGTTGTTCAGGATGAAAGGCCGGATCCTGAAGATCAGCCCATCTCAGCGACGAGTTTTCGTCCGTAGGTTCAATGATCGCCGATGGAGACAGAAGGGAAAAATAGACAACATGCACACATGCTGACTCTTCGGAATTCCTGATTCGATCAACAAAGGTGCAGAGCTGACTTAAAAAATGCCTGCTGTCTTGCGCCACTCCATTGAGTAAATCCATCGCAGTATCATCCAGCGATTTCTGATCTTTCATATAGCATCTCGGAAAATCCAGCAAACCGTCATTTTGTTCTCGGACCATCAGGCTCAACCTGTTTTGCGGAAAACCAAAAATGATGCAATGAACCATTACCGGATAAAACGGAATATCTGTTGCTTTTGTCTGGTTCATGGAAACTCTTATTGGAGCGTTTTTAAAATCATATCCTTATTTTAACTACAAAGTTACGATTTTCTTCCTATAAACATACATTTTGCCTCTTTTTTTTCTTTTGGCATACGTGCATGGCATTATGCGGAAGAAATACTCTGTCTTAGTTGCCTGTTTACTTGATTTCTTCTATCAGTTTAGGAGCAATGGAATCACCCATATCGGCTGCTTTTTGCAGAAATTTCATACCGTCAGCTTTTTTATCGCTTTGTATCAGGCAAATTCCGAGTATACGGTATGCATCTGTAAATTCCGGATCCGTCTCAATACATTTCTGTGCCGCTTCGATAGCTTCGACTATCATACCTACTTTATAGCAGATAACGGCTTTTTCAGCGTGAAAAAGCGCCGTTTCCGGCTCCATGCTTGCAGCACGGTCGATGTCATCGAGCGCCTGCTGATACATTCTGCTTTGTAGTTCGCATTGGGATTTCTGATAATAGAAATTCGCACTGAGCTTGCCATACATAAGACGTTCGTATTCATTGTAATCAGCTACGGCCTGACGATAGCGCTTCAGCGACATAAGCGTATTGGCACGGTCGATCAGTATGGTAGCCGCATCGTCCGGATAAGGTTTTGAGTAGCATGCCAGGGCACTGTCTTGGAGAGACAGTATTTCTTCCTGCGATGCTCCTGCCATCCGCTTGCATTGTGCCGCATACAGAAATGCGTCCGCCGATCGTAAATTGGTTTTAGTCAGGGCCATGTATTTGTCGTAAGCCTTTTCATACTCCTTAAGCGCGTACAGACAATGTCCCTGCTGTTGCAGATAGATCGGCAGATTGTTCTCTTTTTCAGCAGATTCTGCCATAGTCAGAGCACGCTGCATGGTCCAGTCTTTATAGGGCTTATAGTTGGGATTCAGATTCAGGTTGTAGAACAAGCGGCTTTGAGAGTAATAAATTTCATCCTTCTCGCGGCAATGTTCAATGGCTTGGTCATAGACTTGTTCAGCCTGCTCATGATTATCTTTCAGCGCAAAATATTCGGCCAGCAGGGTATATCCTGTCGGACTTTTGGGATAAGTCTCAATATATTCTTTGAGGTACCCCGTGTAAGAGATGCTGTCGCCTTGATTGGCCATATAGATAAACGTCGCAGCCATATCTTCATTGTCTGGAAGGGCTTTTCTGATGAAAATGGCCTGTAAGTCCGAATCAGCGAAAGACAATCCGTTTATTTTCAGATCTGCTCCATAATGGGGACATATGGCATAAGAATTCGGGTCGTCGGCATCGGCTGGTGCCTGAAGCATGCCGATGACTTTTCCCTCGCGGTTCAATACCGGACAGTTTGTCTTCTTTTCGTCGCTTTTGCCGCTTAAGGTATAATAGACATACCGGTTTTCATCAAACGGAACAGCTTTTCGCACAGTGTCTACGCGACACCTTTTTCTTTCCTGACGCAAGTCTGGCAAAACATAGACCGTTTCGCCTGTTAGGGCAGAGTCGGTTGCCATTTCGAGCGCATTAACCTTAACGTTGCTGCCTAAATCAAACTTGACAACGTCGTATAGCGAATTGGCTCCTTGAATATGCACTACGTCATATGTCCGCTTCTCGAAATCAGTTACAAGGGCTCGATGAGCACCTTCGAACATTTTAAAGTTAGCAAGAGCAACCCCTTTTTTATCAATAAAGAATCCGTTGCCCGAGGCCAGGGTATCTCCTTGCGCGTTAAAGGTAACAATGGATATTTGTGCCTTACGTGCTTTCTTAAACCATTTTGGATTTTGTGCCTGCAACCAGGCTGCTGCTGGCAGGATACTTGCCAGAATAAAAAATCTAATATACTTCATGCTACGATTAATTCCTTTAATATGATTCAACTCGCAAGAGCTCTCTGGCGTTGTTGATTGCCGCTTCTGTCAGGACTGTTCCGCTTAGCATATGCGCAATTTCCATCACCCGCTCATCCTCCGTCAGCTTGACGATGTGGCTGCTCGTACCGTTTTCATGATCTTCTTTGTAGACTTTATAGTGATGACTGCCCATGGCTGCAATCTGTGGCAAGTGGGTGATGCTGATAACCTGCCTGTTGTGTGTCCCCATGTCTTTCATGATTTGTGCCATTTTTCCGGCAATATTTCCGGAAACTCCCGTGTCTATTTCATCAAAGATAATGGTGGGTAGTTTCACTGCTCCTGAGATCATGGCTTTCAGAGAAAGCATTACCCGCGCTATTTCACCACCGGAAGCGACCTGGGCAACCTGTTGAAGCTCTCCATTTTTGTTGGCACTGAAAAGGAAACATATTTTGTCCCTTCCCGAAGCATCGGGCTCGTTCTTTTTCTGCATATCAACTTTAAAACGAACATTGGGAATGCCCAGCGGAGCCAGTTTCTTTTGCATTTCTTCTTCAATGAGTCGGGCAGCCGCCGTCCTTTTTTCGGTCAGTATGTCTGCCTGTTTCACCAGTTCTTTGTACAGACGTTCCTTTTCCGCTGTCAGGGCTTCGAGCATTTCATCACTGTTGTTTATCTTGTCCAGCTGGTTTTGATATTTTTCCTGAATGGCCAGCAATTCTTCTACCGATGTTACGCCGTGTTTCTGCTGCAGCGTATAAATCGTGTTCAGCCGTTCTTCGACAAAAGCCTGACGCTCCGGATTAAATTCGATTCGTTCGGCCGCATCTGAAACTTCACCGGCAATGTCCTTGATTTCAATATAGCAACTTTCCAGACGTTCGGCAAGTTCGTCAGCAGGCGTATAGACCTGGGATATACCGTTCAGCAGGTTTTTGCATTCTCGGATGACATGAACGATGCCTCCGTCTTCCTGCTGCATCATCCCGTCCACCTGAAAAAGCGTGTGTTTAATTTCCTCAGCATGTTCCAGTGTATCCGATTCGTGTTCCAACTCTTCTTGTTCGCCAGACGTCAGTTGAGCTGTTTCCAGCTGTTTCAGTTGGAAGGCGATGTAATCCTGGTCAGTTCTGTTTCGCTCCGCTTCAGCCTGAGCTTCCCGCAGTTGCTTCTCAGCGTCGCGATAAGCGTTAAATATCTGCTGATAAGCTTGCAATTCCTGTTTATCGGAAGCAATGATATCGGTCACGTTCAACTGAAAATCTTCTTTATTCAGCAGCAAATTCTGATGTTGCGAATGTACGTCCAGCAATTTCTCGCCAAGTTCTTTCAAGAGAGCAACTCCCACGGGCGTGTCATTGATGAATGCGCGGCTTTTTCCGGATATGGATATTTCCCTGCGGATCACACATTCGCCGGCGTCGTAATCCAAGTCATTACGCTCGAAAAAATCGCGCATCTCATATTTTGAGAGATCAAAAACAGCCTCTATCGTACATTTCGAGGCTCCGCTCTTAATGGATTTGCTGTCGGCACGTTGTCCGAGTAAAAGTCCGATAGCGCCGAGAATAATCGATTTTCCGGCTCCGGTTTCTCCCGTAATCACCGAAAAACCGGGCTCGAACTGGATATTCAGTGTATCAATCAAGGCATAATTCTGAATATATAACGATTTAAGCATAATCTCATTTCTTTATTTTGTCCCAATAGTTATTTTGTGAGGCATTGATTCCTGACACAATGTTATAGATCGTTTCTTTGTCCTCCTGCTTGACACTTTTGTCGCTGAAAATACTGACAATCTCATCGCGTTTGTAGTCCGTGAAGAATTGGGGTAGGGAGCTGAGTGTCTTGTTGTCGTGTGCGGTTTTCAAAAGTTGTATTGCTTCAACAACAGCCGCACGTCCGGTTTCCACGTCGTCCGCCATGACATCAAGCCCGTTGCGGTAATAGACATACTGCAAGTCGCGAAACGGCTCCATGCTTCCGTCCAGATAGTCATTGATGATTGCAAAACGGTTCTTGCTGTCGTCAAAAGCCTTCCAGCCTTCAAAGCCCAGATTTTGTGCATTGTTTACGATGTTTTCAGCCTGTCGGAGTACTTCGGTTCCTCCCTTAGGGGCCATGGTATCCATATCCATACCGATAATGAGATAGGCATAATATGCCAGCATGGCGGTCAGATTGTTATCAATCTGTTCCGGCATGAAGTTCAACTGGTCGAATTCCTGAAAATCGAAGTTGAATTTTTCGTCCTTCACATTCAGTACGGTGGTTGTATATGTCGCATGGTATACCGGCCGTGTGCTTTGAATCTGGGCTGTTGCCGTAAAGCGGTTTTCTGTCTCGTCATACTTGGCTATCGTGATGCTGAACGTACAGTTTATTTTTTCGTTGTCTTTATAGTGCATGCCTGTCCATTGACGTTCATTGAGAAACGACGTCATGCTGCTTTCAAGATTCTCAAATACCGACGTGCGTGAAGTGGAAATCTGAGCGTGATTGATGACTACTTTCGCGTTCAGCTCCTGAGCGTCAGCACATACCGGTAAGATTCCCAAAAGCAGGCCTGCGACAAATCGGATGGTCGTGCAGTTCAGTTTCATCATGTTATGTCTTTTTTAGTTCTTGCTTGTGAGCTTCCTGCTCACGCCTTCTTGTTCATTAATGCCGCCATTTGCCCGACGATGTCGGTTGCCACGTCCTTTTTGGATTTCAGGTCAAACTGCCTGATCTCGTCGGCGGTGATAATAGATATTTTGTTGGTGTCGCAACGGAAGCCGGCACCCTTGTCGTTCAAAGAATTGAGTACAATAAAATCGAAATTCTTCTTGTGGAGCTTTTCTTGCGCATGCTCAATCTCCCGGGTGGTTTCGAGTGCAAACCCAATCAGGATCTGGTCGGGCCGCTTGTCTTTTCCGAGTTCCCGGGCGATGTCCTTGGTGGGTTTCAGAACCAGATGGAGCAAATCGCCTTCCCGCTTGATTTTCTCGCCGGCCACATTTTCAGGCGTAAAGTCGGCTACGGCGGCGCAGAGAATGCCGGCATCCATTTCCGGATATGCCGAACGTGCGGCCTGATACATTTCCTCTGCCGATTCTACATCTGTGCGATGGATGTTCGGGTGCGCGCAACTGATCTGCACCGGTCCGCAAATCAATTCCACCCGGGCTCCCCGCTTGGCGCATTCTTCGGCAAGCGCCAGTCCCATTTTGCCCGAAGAGTAATTGCCGATAAAACGTACCGGGTCTATTTTTTCGTATGTCGGGCCGGCAGTAATTAAGATCTTTTTTCCTTCAAGGTCCTTTGTCTCCCGATCTTTTTCCTCGAAAAAGCAGTCAAGGATCCGCACGATGTTTTCCGGCTCTTCCATGCGTCCCTTGCCTTCGAGATGACTGGCAAGTTCGCCATTCGTCGGCTCGATGATGTAATTGCCGTAGCGTTTCAACGTGGCTATGTTTTCCTGCGTCGAAGGGTGTGCAAACATGTCGAGATCCATTGCCGGTGCAACGAATACCGGCGCTTTCATGGAAAGATAAGTCGTAATCAGCATGTTGTCGGCTATGCCGTGTGCCATTTTGCCGATGGTGGACGCCGTTGCCGGTGCAATCACCATGGCATCTGCCCAGAGGCCTAAGTCAACATGGCTGTGCCAGGTTCCGTCGCGCTGTGAAAAGAATTCACTGATTACCGGTTTGCTGGTCAAGGCAGAAAGCGTGATCGGCGTAATGAATTCCTTTCCCGAGGGAGTGATGACGACTTGCACTTCCGCCCCTTTCTTGATCAGCCCGCGAATCAGGTAGCATGCCTTGTAGGCGGCTATGCTGCCCGTAATTCCCAATACTATTTTTTTACCTTTCAACATATTGTCTGTCTTTAAAAGCAATCCCGCAGGACGACAGGACGAACCCTCTCTTCCGGCGGGAATTTTGAATGAATAAGTCATGCCCTTAGCGTATCATTTCGCGCAGGCGTATTTGTGTCAGTACCTGTTTGGTGTTTCGGGCAAAGTCTCCCTGGAGTATCCATCCGTAATAACCAGGGTCTGTCCGGAGTACGTCTTTCACGGCGCGTCCTTTATATTTTCCGAAATTGAAGATCTCCACCCCCTGATCGTCATAGACCATGCGGCCGGCAAAGTCTACGTTGTTGGACATTTTGGAGAAATCGGCCAGAAAAGCCACGTCATTCTGCAATTCGTCCGGATAATGATCGAGCTGCGCTTTGAGAACCTCATAAGTGGCTTGCGTGTCGGCCATGGCCGAATGGGCATTCTCAAGGTCCTTGCCGCAATAAAACTTGTAGGCGGCACTCAGTGTGCGCCGTTCTAACTTGTGGTAGATATTCTGTACGTCGACAAACTTGCGTTTGCTCAGATCGATATCGATACCAGCACGCAGAAATTCTTCCACCAAAACCGGAATGTCGAAACGGTTGGAATTAAAGCCGGCCAGATCGCATCCTTCGAGCGTATGGGCCAGATCCTTGGCGATCTGCTTGAAAGTAGGGCAGTCGCGCACATCCTCATCGTATATGCCGTGAATGGCTGATGACGTTTCCGGTATATGCATCTCGGGATTGATGCGCATGCTTTTCGACTCTTCGTTTCCGTTCGGATATACTTTGATATAGCAGAGCTCCACGATGCGGTCGTTGGTTATATTGACGCCCGTCGTTTCCAGGTCAAAGAATACAATCGGGTTTTTTAGATTCAGTTTCATGGTTGTCTGTTCTATGTTACTGGCGGCTACTAATCATTGAGCATCATGGGCATGAGAAGCATCAGCGTATCCTCATTTTCGTCCTGTTCGGCCGGTATGATGACTCCGGCACGGCTTGGGTCTGCCAGTTCGACAATCACGTCGGTCGAACTGAGATTGTTCAGGATATCGGTCAGGAAAGTACCCTTGAATCCGATATTGAACGACGGACCGCTGTAAGAGCAGGTGATGCGCTCCTCGGCAGATGTTGAAAAATCATAATCCTGTCCGGAAATGATCATCAGATTCTCTTCCAGATGCAGCTTAATCAGGGCGCTGCTCTGATTGGAGAATATCAGGACACGTTTCAATGCGCTGAGGAACATCAGCCGATCCACGATGACGCGATTGGGATTGTTTGTCGGGATAACGGAATTATAGTTCGGAAAACGTCCTTCGATCAGACGGCAGGTCAGCTCGAAATTGGTCATGATGATCGTCGCGTTCTTTGGAGTAAACGAGATTCTTACGTTTTCACTTTCCTTGGGCAGGATGTTTCTCAGAATATTGGCTGGCTTTTTGGGCAATATAAATGAGCTTTTTTCGGGTCCTTTGGCATCGAGCGCCTTGCAGCGCACCAGTTTATGGCCGTCTGATGCCACGAAAGTGATGTTTTCGGGCGTGATGTCCAGATAAACGCCGTTCATGATGGGCCGCAATTCGTCGTCGGCACTGGCGAAGAGGCAGCGGCTGATTCCAGAGTAAAGCGTATCCGCCGCTATCGTGAGCGAGATGCTGTCCGTATCGGTCAGATTCGGTTGCGGGAAGTTATCGGCACTTTGTCCCATGATGCTGAATGTGCCGTTCTGATACTGGCCCTTGATTTCCATGGTTTGCAAATCAATTTCAAACATCATCGGCTGTTCCGAAATTTCTTTCATGGAGTCCTGGATGGTTTTCGCATTGATGCAGAAGCGGGCGTTCGAAGCGCTTTCCACCACTTCAAGTCGGGTCAGCAGGCGGTTTTCATTGTCCGAAGCTGTTATGGTCAGTATATTGTTTTCGAGTTCAAAAAGAAAGCAGTCCAGGATGGGCATGGAATTTTTGGAGTTGATCACCCTGCTGGCAGTCTGCAGACGGTTAAGCAACGCGGTGCTGGATACTACAAATTTCATATCGGGTAGGTTTAAATGATAGTTTCTACAAAGGTACACATAAAAGTTGACATGGAAAAATCTGCTCCCGGGGTTTTTACAGGTTTTATGTGGATTTTGGATTCCTCCGAAAAATATCGGCGAAAAATTTGGTAGAAACAAGATGAAAATCGTAACTTCGCAAAAGGAATTATCAAGTCAGTATATGGAAATAACAGGAAAAATCATTGCAGTGCTTCCCGAAAGAGGAGGCATTTCCCAGCGTACAGGGGCTGAATGGAAAGTTCAGGAATATGTTCTGGAAACCCAGGAACAGTATCCCCGAAAGATGTGTTTCGACGTTTTCGGCGCAGACAAGATTGCGCAATTCAATATTCAGATCGGCGAGGTGCTCACCGTTTCGTTCGATGTGGATGCCCGGGAGTATCAGGGTCGCTGGTACAACAGTATCCGTGCCTGGAAGGTAGACCGTCAGGTGGCCGCTCCGATGGGCGAGGCGGTGCCGCCTTTCCAGCCGGCCGATGTAGCTCCGGCCGCACCGGTGGATTTTTCTGCCGGCAGTGATCCTAAAGACGATCTGCCTTTCTGATCCGCGTTTTCTTCCGGTCATCAATCAGCGCGCCGCTCTCTTGCTCAAAGATTGCGGCGCGCTGGCTGTTTTGTGTGCCATTCTCCTTGGATAATTCCGGTGCTTGTCCAAGCAAGGTTTATCCCGTCCGCATCCGTGGCTCAGCGCACAATAAACCAGGGGTTATGCAAGTCGGGCTTGTTGTAGGTCAGCGGTTTGTCGCAATCCGTACACCACACGTTTTTTCCGGCTGCCCGGGCAATAGCGTGCCCGGCCGCCGTGTCCCATTCCATGGTCGGGGCAAAGCGTGGATAAACGTCGGCCACTCCCTCGGCCACCAGGCAAATTTTAATGGAACTGCCACTCGAACGCGTCTCTACCTGTTGGTGGATACGCTCCATTTCCCGGATATAAGCTTCGGTTTCCGGGGTCAGGTGCGAACGTGATGCCACCACGACGAAGCATTTCTTGTCCGGCTGTACGACGGGCAGTTTGCGGCCTTTCTGCAACAGGTCCTCGACCGTCGTTTCTTCCTCATTCGGGGATACGCCCGAAAGCTTGTAAGCGCCCATACTTTCTTCGGCAAGATACAAATCTCCCTTAACCGGCACATAGATGACTCCCAGCACCGGCACTCCGTGTTCGACAAGCGCAATGTTTACCGTAAATTCTCCGTTGCGTTTGATGAACTCTTTGGTCCCGTCGAGGGGATCCACAATCCAAAGTACAGGCCATGCTTCGCGTTCAGAAGGGTCTGCAAGCCGGCCTTCTTCGCTTAAGATCGGGTAGGGCGTCTCCGTCAGATAAGACATGATGCGCCGGTGCGCCCGTTTGTCGGCTATGGTCAATGGAGAATGATCGGCTTTTTGTTCAATCCCAAAGTCCGAATCCGGGTCATGATATACTTCCAGAATATCCGCTCCGGCATGAATCGCTGCACGCACGGCACAGGAAAGCAAGGTTTTTCTATCCATTTTTATGTTCTTTTAAATTTAGGACGGGGCAAAGATACATAATGGCGAGCGCAGAGACAAATCTGATGCTGTAATTTTCTGAATCGTCCCGACCGGACGGAGGCTGCTCCCTTTTCGGGAGAGAAAAGTCGGTTCGCAAATATTTTTAGAACGCTGCCGCCGCTCTGTTTGGAAATTCAGCAGAAAAGCAGTATGTTTGCCGGTAATATCGGACGTCGGAAAAAATTTCGGGCGGCCGATATGATGATTCAGCTCATTTCACATTAATTTAACCTTTAATCGTTTATTCAGTATCATGAAATCAATTCTGCATTTTTTCGCGCCGCTCACGCTGGCGGCCTGCCTGACGGCTTGCAGTGGTCCTAATTCCGTTGAAGCCGATTATGCCGTTGTTCCCTTGCCTGCGGACATTGAGTACCGGCAAGCCGATGCTCCGTTTGTGTTGCGCAAAAGCACGCGGATTCATTATCCGAAGGGCAATGCCGATATGGAGCGCAACGCCCGTTTTCTGGCCCAGTACATTGAAGAGCTCACCGGCTACCGGCCGGTCGTCAGTGACGCGGAGCCGGGCAAGGGCAGCATCGTGCTCGAACTCGACCCGACAGTCGGTTCCGGTTCGGATGAAGCTTACCGGCTGACCGTATCCGACGAGGTGCGCATTGCCGGCAAATCGGAAGCCGGCGTCTTTTACGGCATACAGACCCTGCGCAAGTCCATTCCTGCTGATGCCCGTGGAGCAGACGTTGTCCTGCCTTCAGTGACCATTGCCGACGAGCCGCGTTTTGAATATCGGGGCATGATGCTCGACGTGAGCCGCCATTTCTTTACTCCCGATGAAGTGAAACGCTACATCGACATTCTGGCCCTGCACAACGTCAACCGCCTGCATTGGCATCTGAGCGACGATCAGGGCTGGCGTCTGGAAATCAAGAAATATCCGAAGCTGACCGAAATCGGCAGCCGGCGGGACGAAACCGTCATCGGGCGTAACTCCGGCAAATACGACGGCAAGCCTTATGGCGGCTATTACACTCAGGAGCAGGTTAAGGACATCATAGCTTATGCCGCTGAACGTTATGTGACGATCATCCCCGAAATCGACCTTCCGGGTCATCAGCAGGCCGCTCTGGCTGCCTATCCTGAACTGGGTTGTACGGGCGGCCCGTACAAAGTGTGGACGCAGTGGGGCATATCCGACGATGTGATTTGTGCCGGAAACGATCAGGCCATGACTTTTCTCGAAGATGTGCTGACCGAGGTGATCGGACTGTTCCCCTCTGAATACATTCACGTGGGCGGCGACGAATGTCCGAAAACCCGCTGGAAGGACTGTCCGAAATGCCAGGCCAGAATCCAAAAGGAAAAAATCAAAGGCGATGACAAGCACAGTGCCGAAGAATATCTGCAGAGTTACGTCATCTCGCGCATGGAGCAGCACGTCGAAAGCCTGGGACGACACATCATCGGATGGGACGAGATTCTCGAAGGCGGGCTGGCGCCTAACGCTACCGTCATGAGCTGGCGCGGCATGGGCGGCGGTATCGAAGCAGCCAAGCAGAAGCACAACGTCATCATGACCCCCAACACGTACGTCTATTTTGATTATTATCAGACAACCGATACCGAGCATGAGCCGTTGGCCATTGGCGGATATGTGCCCGTTGAGCGCGTCTATTCGCTCGAACCGACAGCCGGCATTCCCGAAGAAAACAAACACTATGTAATCGGGGCGCAGGCGAACCTCTGGACGGAGTATATACCCGACTTCAAACAGGTGGAATATATGGTCATGCCGCGCATGGCAGCTCTGTCTGAAGTGCAGTGGACCGCTCCGGAGAAAAAGAACTACGCCGACTTCCTGCAGCGCGTCACCCGCACCATGGAGCTTTACGACGTACTTGGCTACAACTATGCCAAACATCTGCTTGACATCCATGCCACGCTGGAGCCCGATCCGCAGGCAGGAGCCCTTGTCGTGAAGTTCAAGGCGCTCGGACGGGGCGACATTTACTATACGACCGACGGAAGCGAACCGACCGAAAAAAGTGCCCGCTACGATTCCCTGAATCCCGTACAGATCAAGAACAACGCGGAAATCAAAGCCGTCGTCGTCCGTCCGAGCGGTACACGCAGCCGGGTTTTCACGGAAAAGGTGAGCTTCAGCAAATCGGCCATGAAACCCATCGTCCTGAAACAAGCCCCACACGGAGGATATACGTTCAATGGTGCCCCGCTGCTGGTTGACGGACTGCGCGGCTCTGAGAATTATAAGACCGGACGCTGGCTGGGCTTTCAGGGCAGCGATCTCGAAGCCGTAATCGACTTGCAGGAGGCTATGGAATTCGAAAAGCTGTCGTTCTGCGCCAATGTTGTCAAAGGCGACTGGATCATGGGGCCGCGGAGCGTCCGTGTCCGTATCTCGGACGACGGCAAGAATTTCCAGGAAATTTTTACTAAAGACATTCCCAGTCTGGCACAAACCGACAAGGACGGCCTGTATCCATACGACTTTGATCTGGGCAAACAGCAAGCCCGCTATGTGGAAGTGCTCATCAAGAGCGACACACTGCCCGAATGGCACGGCGGAGCCGGATCGCCGGCGTTTCTCTTTGTCGACGAACTTGTGCTCGAATAATAAACATATAATTTAAAAACATCAAACGTCTCCGTAATCCAAGCCGGTGATTACGGAGACGTTTAGCTTTCTAACAGACACAATCTAATAAAGACCCTTATCACTGATAACTACTAAACTCTCACCAAAATTATTTTTCGCTATTGTATTCTGATTTTACAATTAATATAAATCATTTGTTATACTTGATATCATCTTAATTGAATCATAATGTGCTGAGGTTTTGGATGACAGGAAAGATGGTGCATAAGATGTGTGGATACATCTTATGCACCACAAAAGAATAAGTACATGAGAGAACGGAATATTTCACTGTAGTATTGGTAAGCTGAAGCTTCTGCTTCGCATCCCCAAAGTTGAATCAATTACGTTTGATAAAAGAACTTCAAATTGCCCCGTGATTGAATATATTCCGCCAAAAAGAGTGATTTATTCATATTTTATTTGTACTTTAGCCATGTCTGATGAAGATTTATTAGCTTATATTTGCAACACTAAGTTAGGTGAATCTACAGAAATGGCAAAGTTTCGGGTAATATATCATTACACAAAACTTTAAATTATTTCTTATTGAAAAATGTTGCGGAATTAAAGAAAATGAAAGACTACGCTTATGTCAAATAATAAATTCAAAACGGCTGTTGCGTCTGCTTTGGCTCTCGTTTTCTTGCCGGCTCAGGCTCAGACCGTTGACGGTAGCTGGAACGGCAAACTTGATATCGGGACAGCAAAGCTGAATGTCGTATTCAATTTCTGTAAAGGCGATGACGGAAAGACTCTCTGCACGCTTGATAGTCCAGACCAGGGAGCAAAGGGTATTCCTGCCACAGTTGAATACATATCTGAAGACTCTGTTGCCGTGACTGTTCCTGCTATCATGGCAAAATACAACGGGCGTGTCCGTGAGGGTAAGATTGATGGTACATTCGCACAGGCAGGCATGAGTCACAAGCTTGTTCTCAGTCCTGGTTTTGTGGAGATTAAACGTCCGCAGACTCCAAAACCGCCGTTTCCCTACATCACAGAAGAAGTGACATTCAGCAATACAAAGGATGGCACAGTACTGTCTGGCACTCTGTCTTTACCTCTGATGAGGTCTATCAGCAAGAAAGTACCTGTAGTTCTCATGGTGACAGGAAGCGGACAACAGAACCGCGACGAAGAATTGTTGGGACATAAGCCGTTTTTGGTAATTGCAGACTTCCTTGCACGCCACGGCATTGCAACATTGAGATACGACGACCGCGGTGTGGGCAAGTCGACAGGTAATGTTTCTGATGTGACGATGACAAGTAATATGCTTGATGCCATAGCAGGTATCGACTTTCTCCGCAAGGACGACCGTTTCAGTAAAGTTGGCATGCTCGGGCATAGTGAGGGTGGCACTATCGCTTTTCTTTCGGCCTCGAAATATGCCGACAAGCTGGATTTCATTGTAAGCATGGCAGGTACAGGTGTTCGTGGGGACAGCATAATTATTTTTCAGAATCGCGTTATGCTTGAATCGTCTGGAGCTCCCCAAACAGATATTGACAACTATTGCCGTTTGCTGGGCAAGGTGCTGGATTACCGCATCGGACACGCCAGAGCATCCGTTAACGGTGCAGTTGTCGTTGACAGTCTCGCAAAATCAGAAAAAGTGAGTCTTCCTGCACCTGTGCTGCAGAAGTTGGCTGAGGTCTTGACATCGCCGTCACGATGGATGGACCAGTTTCTCAGTTTTGACCCTCAGAAGGATATATCAAACGTGAAGTGTCCGGTTATGGCCATTAACGGCAGCCTCGACAAACAAGTGGACCCATCGATGAACCTTGATGCCATCAAGCGATTGTTGCCTAAGAACGATGAAAACCTCATAAAAGAGTATCCTTCGCTCAATCATTTGTTTCAGCACTGTTCAAAAGGTTATATAGCAGAATATGCTACAATAGAAGAAACTATTTCTGAGGATGTAATGACCGATATTGCCGAGTGGATTAAAGGTTTGAAGTAAATATATATTCAATATCCTAAATTCCGCAAGCAAACTTGACTCTCGTGCTACAAACGAATATTGGGTAAGCACCTCTTTTTATATGCTTCTTTTGTAGCATAAGAGTTTGTTACTTACTTTTGACACTGTCCAAAATTTTGTGTAAATGAAAACAGGATTCAGTTGTAAGCTATAATCTCATTCAAGCAACCAATGCATAACAATCATAAGAAAGACAAATAAGTTAATAGGGAAGTAGAAAGAAATAAAAAAATCCACTGAAAAATCAGTGGATTAAACTTATATTCCGTGGAGCATGCGAGACTCGAACTCGCCACCTCTTGACTGCCAGTCAAACGCTCTAGCCAGATGAGCTAATGCCCCAGTGATTCACGAAACTTCAATGTTCTTGAAGCCTGATTAATACTTTGAACGTTGCAAAGATACGAAAAAAACTC
>artificially_reared_2__coassemble_221_pt1 | contig 36125 bp, 34 predicted proteins | sample artificially_reared_2__metabat2_low_PE_008 | metagenome-assembled genome bin artificially_reared_2 | reverse complement strand
GCAGTTCAATAAAAATCTATGGCGCACTTCGCTCATGCCCTACGGAACGATTAATGCCAAGCGTTTTTATGCCAGTTTCAGATTCCCCGTTACGTTCAAACAGCGCACATTCACCGGATATACCAGAAATGTATCCGAAAGTAGTCTGAACATGTCCTACCGACTGACGGATTCCTGGATGCTGTTGCTTGAGTGCCGCTATTTTGAGCCGTTGACCTACCGGGGCGAGACGGATATAGACGGTTATTATGAATATTACCGAAAAGATATGGGCCGTTCTTTCCGGGCCATGCTGGGCGTCAGGTATTCTTTCAGAAAAGGCAAGAGCAACGGTAACAAACAACGTAAAGTACGGACCTTCGAATCCTCATCGGAAAGTACTGTTAGAAGTTATTAATCAAGACGACCTATATACGAAATAAACGGGAGTAAATGACACAAATTCGAGACGGCCGACTCGTCAGAAGCAGTCGGCCAACTCAGTCAAACCAGTTGGGCAACTCAGAAAACGATCATTACAGAAGAAAACGCTTCTTCAAAATCAACGCAGAAAATGGAGCGACACAGACTCTTCCTCCTGAACTTTTTCCTATCGGAGTCACATCTATCTCGCCCGAACGGCAATAAACATCAAAAGGGGTCTTCGGTAAACGAATCCGACATCCCTCAGGATTTGCATTGAAACATATAAAATAATCATCCAACCAGTAACTTATAACAGCCGCACGACCTGAATCAACAAAGCGCAACCTCCGCCGAACCGATTCAGCATCCCGAAGACGAAACGCGGCATGATACTTACGGAAAGCTATTAACCGACGGATATAAGAATACAAATCATAATATATATACTTGTTCGTCCAAGGTATGGCATTCACCCCATCACCACTTTTGTATGAATTTGCATCGCCGTGCTTACTTCTATAAAACTCGTCGCCGGCAAACAACAGAGGAATGCCCTGCGAAGTGAACAGAATGGTTTCGGCAAGCTTATAGACAGACAAACGCTCTGCAGTCGTGCAACGTGGCAAAATACGCAAAAGGCAGTCGGTCAGACAAAGCCCGTCATGACAACTGACATAATTGATCACCTGTTCCGGAGATTGAGCCCACGCCCAATCCGAATAGTTCACGCTCCGGTAATCAATCTGGGAATGATGGATACACCCTACAATACCGAACTTTACACTTTCTTCCGAACCGGCGATTCCAGCCAACATCCCTCCCCGGTCGGTATTTGTCCATGAGCCGCGTAATCCGTCGCGCATTTCATCAGCGAATGCTGCCACCCCGGGCAAATAGCGCATATTGCATTTCAAAGCACACTGCGCCGCAGGCAACTGAGCCGGACGCAAGGACCATCCCTCCCCATAAAGCAGCAACCCGGGCTTCAGCCGATGGAGCTCCCGTTCGATCAATTGCATCGTGTCCAGATCATGCAATCCCATACTATCAAAACGGAAGCCGTCCACATGGTATTCCCGAACCCAGAATTTCAGGCTTTCCAACATGAACAAACGCATGACCGGCCGCTCGCTGGCTGTCTCATTTCCACAGCCGGAACCGTCAGCCCAGGTCCCGGCGGGCGTTTTCCGGAAAAAATAATCCGGCGCCAATCGCTGAAAATTACTGCCCTCGACAGTGTACGTATGATTATAAACAACATCCAGAACCACACGCAGACCAGCCCGGTGCAAGGCCAGAACCATTTGCTTGAATTCACGTATACGAACCTCGGGATGAAAAGGAGAAGTGGCATACGATCCTTCAGGCACATTATAGTTCAACGGATCGTATCCCCAGTTGTACTGTTCCCGCTCGGGATGGCTTTCGTCAATGGATGCGAAGTCGAAAGAAGGTAATAAGTGGACATGCGTGATTCCCAATTCATTCAAATGATCCAGCCCGCTTTTAAGACCATGAACGGTATGCGTTCCCGCCTCGGTCAAGGCCAGATACTGTCCGCGATGGCTTATCCCCGAATCGGCCGACATGGAAAAATCCCGGTGATGCAGCTCGTAAATGACGCAATCCGTCGGACAAAGAGCAGGCAGGTCGTCGTCCTCCGCCCATCCTTCAGGATTCGTTTTCTCCCAGTCGATTATCGCCGCCCGCACCCCGTTCACCCCCACGGCACAGGCAAAATAACCCGGCGCCGGCGTCTGCCAGACTCCGGCGATACGAGCCTGAAAGGTATAATATTTTCCGAAAAGATAAGGTTCAAGGGTAGCCGTCCATCGGCCGTTTCCCAAAGAACGCATCGGTTCCGTGCGATAAGCATTCGCATTCGCGCCATCAAAATAAAGCAAGAGGCGCACCTGCTCGGCAGCAGGTGCCCACACCGAAAATTGTACACAAGAATCCGTAACGGTCAGTTCCTTGAAAATGTTCTGCGATATTCCCTGACTTTTTACATCCATAAAAGTATTGTCTACCGGCTGCGTCCGCTCCGGCTAATCAACTGACTGATTCGTTCATTCTGCTCCTTGCATTCCATCAATTGTTCTACGGAAAGATGCATCCGGTAATTCCAGTTATTGTGTGGATTGGAAGGAACATTGATGCGTTCACACATGGCATCCGGATTTCTCAACTTTTCATCCATCGCCATCCAGTCCTGCCAGGAAATGAGACACAACATGGATGGTGAATACAGATGACGGGCAACCACTTCCTCACACAGCCAGCCGGGCATCACTTCGGGTGCAGGCCCGTCTTTTTGCAGAATATCATGATAGTAAGCATCCCGCCGCTCGGCATCCTCCTCCCACCAGATACGCATCGTCGGCATGTCATGAGTAAAGATCGTAGCAACACTACGGTAAGGGTTCTCCTCAAGATGACCGAAACGGTATGCCGGGTTCTTGGGCATAGTCTGAATTTCCAGGGTCAGGATTCTCAAATCGTTCAATGCCCAGCCTACACATTCCGGAACCATGCCCAAATCTTCTGCACAAACCAGCATCCGGGTAGCATCAATCATAGCCGGAAGCTTGCGCATGGCTTCCCCATACCAGAAGTTGTTATGACGGTGATAATAATAATCGATGTAAATACGGTCGAACGCCTCACGCTCGGAAGTGCTCAGCATCTGATAAACAAAATCCTTCTGAACGGCAATACGTGGATGATAGCGGGTGGGATCATCGCGGTCGGGCACAAAAAGCACGTCGCTGATCAGAGCATAAAGCCCTTCACGAAACATATCCGTACTTGCTCCGTAATCATACCCGCTGAAATGCTCCTGCACTTTGCGCTGCGTGTCATATTCCGGTTTCATGGCATACCAGTCATACCCCATGGCATTCAGAAAAATTTCCTTAACCTGAGTTTTCTGCGCCCCGAAATAATGATCCAGCATTTTCTCGGTAATATAAGGCTTCGTAAAGGCATCTGCCCGAAACTGAAGCCCGGCCTGTTCGATCTCCGCCACCGTCAATGGGATAGAAGGCACAAATTGGCCCAAAAGGCCATATACGGCATGCAATGGAATTTCCCAAATCCGGAAAAATCCCAGAACATGGTCTATGCGGTATGCGTCGAAAAACTCTGCCATCTTCCGCAAACGTCTGGTCCACCAACTGAAATGGTCTTTAAAGATGGCATCCCAATTATATGTAGGAAATCCCCAGTTCTGGCCTTTTTCTGCAAAATCATCGGGTGGCGCACCTGCCTGGCCGTTCATGTTAAAGTAGAAGGGCTCTACCCATGCTTCGACGCTGCACCGGCTAATGCCAATAGGTATATCACCCTTCAGAATGATGCGCTTGCTACGGGCATAATGAGCAACATCGGCCAACTGACGGTACAATTGATACTGAACATAAAAATAAAAGGCTATTTCTTTATAGATACCACTCTCAGGAGCACAAAGGCCGCGGATCTCTTCGACATGATATTCCGAATGCTCCGGCCAGGCATGAAAGTCCGCAGTATGATATTTTTCCCGGAAATAACTGAATGCGGCATAAGGAACCAACCACACCGAGTTTTCCTCATAAAACCGTCTGTATGATTCCGTATCCAGCACGTGTTCCCCTTCCTGTTCGTAAGCAGCTTTCAGATAGCTCCATTTCAAGGCGTTTACGGCCTCATAATCAATACTGTTCAACTGATTTAACCGTTTGGTTTCCTTTTGGAAGGAATCCCTCAACGCCGCATCTCTTATCTGAGGCAACTGACGCAAATCGACATACTGAGGATGAAGTGCATAAACGGAAATACCGTTGTAAGGATAAGAATCCCACCACGTATGGCTCATCGTCGTGTCATAGATCGGCAAGAGCTGAATGACGCGCATTCCCGTCAATTCTACCCAATCTACCAGTTTCTTCAAATCGCCAAAATCACCGACGCCGGCACTGTCTTCCGTACGGACTGAAAACAAAGGTATCACCACTCCGGCCCCTTTCCAGCGTTCCTCACGCAACCTGACCGGCTGATCGGTCTGGACCAGAACTTGCTTCCGCTCTACGCCCTTAAACGGAGAAATACGGTTTTCTCCTCCTTCCCACCGGGTCAAGAGGCCTGTTTCCTTGTCAACAACAACATATTTATATTCGAAAGGAAAGGTCAGCCCATTGGCACTCAACGACAAACTCCATTCGTATAAATCGGTCTCGGCCATCTGCAATGCAAAATTAGGATTCCAGTCTCCCAAAGCAGGCTGATTGCCTAAAAGCGCCAGAGCCTCTCCTTCGCGCAACTGGGGAGCCTGCACCCGCAGAATGAGCGTACTATCAAAATAAGGCAACGATAATGGCTCCACGTGATGAGGCTGAATGCACTGATAGAACGCAGAGGAATATAAATACGACTGCAGAGGAACATCGCGCCAATGATCCGGAAAAATATAATCACGCCCATAATTGGCCTCAAATCTTCGGGGCACGACATCCCATTCCTTCCGATACATGACCTGATCCCGAAAGATGCAATAAAAATATTCAAAAAGAATGATGTCCTTCTGAGAAATCAAAATCTCACCGGCCCAGTATTCCCCATCCGACGTATCCAACTGTACGTACTGCTGACTGTACTGACCCTTAAGGTTTTTCATGCGCAGGGAAACTTTTACGCTTTCCCCCCAGTTCGTATGATAGTTTATCGAGAAATGTAATTTCATAGGTTTTCAAGTTTTTCAGGTAAACAGATACAGATATACCTTTCAGCATACTCATACGACAAAGATAATAAAATATCAGAGAAACAAGCTTTTTAACTTTAAAAATAAACGGAACATCCTCCTGAATACAACAAAGGCAGCCCTTTCAGGCTGCCTTGTTATAAGAACCGCACCGATGATGTGATGAAACTCCGAGTAATACAAGATTTGAGCGCTCATCGCCTTTGTAATCCACCGGCATAAATGCTACCCGAAGGCGTGGCCCGCCATTGGCAGATGAAGCTTTCTCGGTTAAAAAGATAAATTGATGAGAATCCCGATCTAACCGATGCGGCTATTTTTCTAACACAAAGATAGCAAAAAGAATGATGCACGCCAAGAAATACAAGAAGAATCTACCCGTTGAAACACTTTTTTACTTGCTTCGGTTTCCATCAAACCTTGCAGCACAGGCAAAAACCTTACTTGGAATATTTTGCCGAAATCTTCTCTAACACGTAAACAATCACAAAACCGGCTACAGCCAATGCAATTGCTTCGGGCACCAAAGCATCCGGCCATATATTGTGCTCCACAAGTGGTTTCACCTGCCCGCTACTGTCTACATAGGTTTCGACCGTTTCTTTCCAGGGCCACACCTTGTTCAATGAGCCCAACATGAATCCGGTAAGGACAGACAAAGTAATATTTCTGAAATGCGACAAGGCAAAGGAAAGCACTCTTGAAAAGCTGGTTATTCCAATAAGTGCTCCTGCCGCAAAAATCAACAAGGTCAGTATGTGCAGGGATTTCACCGCCTCCATGATATAAAAATACTTGCCCAGAAGCACCAGAATAAAACTTCCGGAAATTCCCGGCAGAATCATGGCACAAATGGCAATCGCTCCACAAAGGAAAATAAACAAAGGATGTGTGGGAGTCTCCGTGGGCGTTGCCACGGTTATATAATAAGCTATGGCCGTACCGAAAACAAATGCCAAGATAGTTTTCCAGTTCCATTCCTTAATATCCTTGGAAACAAACCAGGTAGAAGCCAGCACAAGTCCGAAGAAGAATGCCCAAACCAAAATAGGATGCGTCACCAACAGCCAGGTGATTAACTTGGCCAAAGAAAAAACACTAACCCCAATGCCCAATAAAATCGAGAAGAGGAAATTGGCATTAATGGCCTTCCAAAAAGCCGCTACATGGCCCGTAAACAAAAGTTTGAGATTCTTTCCGTTAATACTCTTAATGGAATTGATCAATTCATCATAAATACCTACTATAAAAGCAATCGTACCGCCCGACACACCGGGTACGACATCGGCAGCACCCATGGCCATACCCTTAATCATAAGCACGACATAATCTTTCAATGTTCTCTTCATAAAATCCACTTGATGTTAAGTTCGCAATTATCAGACTTAAAATATAATAGGGCATATCGTTAATGCGATATACCCTATTTATCCTTATAGTAAAATGTTCCTGATTGGTTAGGTTACTTTACTTTTGCCACAATAGCCTTGAAAGCTTCAGGATGATTTACAGCCAGGTCGGCAAGCACCTTACGGTTAATCTCAATACCTGCTTTATGCAAAGCACCCATCAACTGTGAATAGGACATTCCTTCCAGACGGGCTGCAGCATTAATACGCTGTATCCAAAGGGCACGGAAATTACGTTTTTTATTTCGACGGTCACGGAAAGCATACGTCAAACCTTTCTCCCAAGTATTCTTGGCTACAGTCCACACGTTCTTACGTGCACCGAAATAACCTCTGGTTAAACCTAAAATTTTCTTTCTTCTTGCTCTTGAAGCAACATGATTTACTGATCTTGGCATAATTTTGATTCTTTTTGAATGATTAGCGCCGCTCTATCCTCACGACGAACGATCTTCGTGCTAAGACATTCGGTTAATAATTTTAATAATACTTTTTCTAACTTGCCCGCCGATATATTAACGCAAGCAGAGCAATTCACGTACCTGCTTCATATTAGCAGTAACCACAATATCATCATGAACCAAGTTTCTCTTACGCTTTTTGGATTTCTTGGTCAGAATGTGGCTGTGATAAGCATGATGTCTTTTCACTTTACCTGTTCCGGTAAGAACGAATCTTTTTTTGGCACCGGAATTAGTTTTTACTTTTGGCATTTTGATAAAATTTTAAATTATTATTAATGATGTGGCAACGCATATACCAGGCGTTACGCACTTTCTTTTCAAGCATATCAACCAGACAGCTCAATCTTCTCCCTCAACGCGAGGCCCCGTATACTCTTTCGGAGCATTGACTTTGGGCTGTGCTTTCTCGACTTTAGGCACGGCAACCTCACTTGCAGGTTTCTCCACCTTTTTCTGCCCCGTCTTTTTAGGAGCAATAAAGATGGTCATGCGCTTACCTTCCAGCAGAGGCATCTGCTCGACCTTGCCATACTCTTCGAGGTCGTTGGCAAAACGCAACAACAAGACTTCTCCCTGTTCCTTGAACAGAATGCTTCGTCCCTTGAAGAACACGTAAGCCTTGACCTTATCGCCATCAGACAAAAAGCCTTGAGCATGCTTCAATTTGAAATTATAGTCATGGTCATCAGTCTGAGGTCCGAAACGTATTTCCTTTACATCGACCTTAACCTGCTTGGCTTTCATTTCCTTCTGACGTTTTTTCTGCTGATAGAGGAATTTACTGTAATCTATCAATCGACAAACAGGAGGAGTTGCATTAGGTGAAATTTCAACGAGGTCCACTCCCTGGGATTCAGCTAACTGAATAGCCTTGTTAGTAGGCATTACCGTTGATTCTATGTCATCGCCCACGATGCGTACTTCGCGCACACGTATCTGCTCATTGATACGATATTGCTGCTTTAAATTGTCTTTCTTCATTAAAAAGTATCTTCTCTTCTGTTTCTTTAATAGATTAATAAATTGTAAACTGTCAAAATCGGACGCAAAGTTAGTAATTATTTAGCATTTGACGAACTTCTTCGTTGATTTTCTTTGCAAAATCCTCAAATTTCATGCTTCCCTGATCGCCTTCACCCTGTTTTCTTACTGCAACAGTCCGTTCAGCAGCTTCTTTTTCACCAACAACGAGCATGTAAGGAATTCGCTTCAACTCGTTATCGCGAATCTTACGTCCGATCTTTTCATTGCGATCGTCGACGATAGCCCGTATGTCCTGATCATCGAAATAGGCCAGAAGCTCCTTGGCATAATCATTATATTTTTCAGAGATCGGAAGGATAGCAACCTGATCCGGAGTCAACCACAACGGGAAATGCCCGGCAGTGTGCTCAATCAGCACGGCACAGAAACGTTCCATAGAACCAAACGGTGCCCGGTGAATCATGACGGGACGGTGTTTCTGATTGTCTTCGCCGGTATATTCCAACTGGAACCGTTCGGGCAGATTGTAATCCACCTGTATGGTACCTAACTGCCAACGACGTCCCAAAGCATCTTTCACCATGAAATCAAGTTTCGGTCCATAAAAGGCTGCCTCACCATATTCAACCCGTGCAGACAAGCCTTTTTCCTTACAGGCCTCAATGATGGCATTCTCGGCTTCATTCCAAACTTCGTCCGAACCGATATATTTTTCACGGTCGTTCGGATCGCGCAAGGAAATCTGTGCCTCATAATTATCAAACTTGAGAGCTCCGAATATGATCTGGATAATTTCCATGACGCGAATAAACTCGCTTTTCACCTGATCCGGACGACAAAAGATATGTGCATCGTCCTGAGTGAAAGAACGAACGCGGGTCAAGCCATGAAGTTCGCCGCTTTGTTCATAACGATAAACAGTTCCGAATTCAGCAATACGCAACGGCAGATCCTTATAGGAACGTGGTTTCCAGGCATAAATCTCACAGTGATGAGGACAGTTCATCGGTTTCAGCATATATTCCTCACCTTCCTCGGGAGTATGAATCGGCTGAAAAGAATCCTTGCCATAATGATCATAATGTCCGGAGGTTACATAAAGATTCTTGCCGCCAATATGCGGTGTCATCACCTGCTGATAACCGTAGCGTTTCTGAATGCGTTTCAAAAAGTCTTCCAAACGCAAACGCAATGCCGTGCCTTTTGGCAACCACATCGGCAGACCTTTACCTACACGTTCTGAAAACATGAAAAGTTCCATCTCTTTGCCAATCTTACGGTGATCGCGTTTTTTGGCTTCCTCAAGCAAAGCCAGATATTCATCCAGCTGTTTCTTTTTCGGGAAAGAAATGGCATAGATACGTGTCATCTGAGGACGTTTCTCATCTCCGCGCCAATACGCTGATGAAACGGCCGTTACCTTGACCGCCTTTATCGGAGCGGTCGACATCAAATGCGGTCCCCGACAAAGATCTGTGAAATTTCCCTGAGTATATGTTGTGATATGCCCGTCCTCAAGATCTTCTATCAATTCATTCTTATAAGTCTGACCATGCTCACCAAAAAATGCAAGCGCTTCAGCCTTGGATATTTCGTGGCGTACGACCTTTTCCTTGCGCTGGGCCACTTCCATCATTTTCTTTTCAATGGTTTCGAAATCTGCCTCCCGGATCACAACGCCCTCAGGCGGCATCACATCGTAATAAAAACCATTTTCAATGGCAGGTCCGATACCAAATTGCATTGCAGGATATAGTTCCTGCAAGGCCTCTGCCAGCAAATGCGCGGAAGTATGCCAGAATGCATGCTTGCCCTCTGCATCGTCCCATTTGTACAACACTACTGAAGCATCCTCATTAATCGGACGATTCAACTCTACGGTCTCACCATTGACGCCACATGCCAGCACATCCTGAGCCAAACGTGAAGATATGCTTTCTGCTATTTGAAGTCCCGTTACACCTGACTCATATTCACGGACGGAACCATCTGGAAAAGTAATCTTAATCATTGATTTCTGTTTTTTATTCTTTTATGCAAAAGTAGTGTTTTTTTTAGGAACTGCTACTTTTCGTACCAAAAAAGTACTTCCAAAGATCATATAAAATTATTTTGGAGTCTGTGAAGTATATTTCTTGATCAAATTATATGCAGTATACAGGCCCAATTCTCCCGCACGGCTGAGATCATTCACTCCCTTTTCATATTCACCGTTCTGAATATAAGCGATACCACGATTATAAAAAGCCTCAGGCAATCGAGGATCCAAAAGCAAGGCGCGGCTATATGCTTCTATGGCAGAAGCATAATTTCCGTCTTCCATGAAAAGCGCTCCCCGATTGTAATAAGCACAAGCAAAATCGGGTTGCAGATCAAGAACCTTGTCCAGATCGCCCATCGCAGAAGCACGGCTCATCCGCTGCGCTTCGGGATTTTCAGTCAACGTACCGGCCTGCTTGCAAGTCACCTGAGCCCGCACGAAATAGGCAAGAGCAAAATCGGCATCCAACGCAATAAGACGATTCAAATCTTGTAGGGCTGCTGCAAAATCCTGTACCATATAATAATCCAAGGCCCGGGCAAAAAGCGCATCTTGATCATCCGGATCTGACGCAAGACGATCCGTATAGGCAGCAATAGATTCAAAATGCAAGTGAATTCGTGCATCGTCCAAGGCATCTTCTTTCGTGGTCAGGACCAGCTGTTGTTTCTGATTCTTATTCCGATTCCACTGATCTAATATTTTATTGTAGATATTTTGCCGGTCTAATCCGTCGGCAGCCTGGTAATAACTGAGAACGAACAAAGGTTGAGGACGGGTTTCCACGGATTTATCCTGCACCTTGCCCCGATAAGCGCTGGCATAGTTTTCTTCAACGCCTCCAGTATCCGCTTCGACCAGTTTATCATAATCGTCCATATTGCGGCTACTCTTCTTTCGTGTCCCCGACGTCTTGTTTTTTCCGGGAAGCGTACGCTCCATCTGAGCCTTCAACAATACGAATTCATCACGTTCGGCCCCAGACAGATCGCCTAATTTTCTCCGGATTTCTGCCCGGTACTGATAACCGAGCAGAAAATCCGGGTATTCTTTAATGACTGCAGAAATATCCCGGACAGCCCCTTGATAATCTCCTGTGTTGTTCAGCATTAAAGCCCGATTGAACAATGCGATCATGTTATCCGGTTCTAAATCCAGAACGAAATTAAAATCTTCTATTGCCCGGTTATCATCTCCCACCTGAGCACGGAGCAGCCCCCGATTGAAATGCGCCAGATAATTTTTAGGATCATAATCCAAGGCCGCATCATAATCACTCATGGCACCACGAAGATTAGACTGGTAATATCGGGCCAAAGCCCGGTTGATATAATATCCCGTCTCGCGTGGATTCTGCATGATAGCCTTGTCCAAAGCTGTTTCCGCTGCCTTGTAATCTCCTCGTTCATAAGAAACTAAGGCACGAATAGCCCACGCCCTTTCCGTATAGGGATTCAATTCGAGCGCCTTGGCCACTTGAGCAAGACAATCGGCCGTATCTTTTTCCAGCAAGGCGACCTGCGCTTTCGTCGTATAGACATCGGGGTCCTTCGACCAGTAGCGAAGCATCTGTTCCAGGCCTTCCTCGGCTTTCGGATAATCTTTCAGCTCAATTTGACACAAAACGGAATTATGCCAGGCATTTTTGTTCATCGGTTCAATATCAAGAAGCTTCTTATACGATTCAACAGCTCCTTGAAAATCTTTCAGATTGATCTGGCACAAACCTTTCAATTCATAATTTCTCGGAATAAAAGGATTTATTTCTATAGCCTTTGAACAATCTGTTTCAGCCCCCACAAAATCTTCCAGATAGAATTTAGCCAACCCTCTAAAAAAATAAGGCTCGGATAAAAAGGGTTTGGTGTCAATCACCTGATTAAAATACCTGATCGAAAGCACATAATCTTCGTAATGAAGCGCATTACGCCCCATCAGCATCACGCGATCGGTATTGATCTGGCCCCATACCAATAGCGGACAGAAAAGAAACGACAAAAGGAGCTTACGGGATGTCCGCATGTTTATCTTTTCGTTTTCACTTTATAGGAACAACGGAACTGTCCTTTCAACAACGCATTTAATTTTGCTTTAATCATCTGTTTACGCAACATGGACAAATGATCAATAAACATATGCCCTTCCAAATGATCAAACTCATGCTGCATGACTCGGGCCAAATAACCCTCCACCCATTCATCGTGTGCAACAAACTGTTCATCCAAATATTGCACGTGGATCCGGGTAGCCCGACGGACACTTTCATGTATTCCAGGCAAACTAAGACAACCTTCTTCCATCAATTCCGTCTTGGTGTCATCCACTTCAATAATATGGGGATTGATAAACGTATGAACATATCCTTTATATTCCGGCAGGTCGTCTGATATCAGATCTAAATTAATCACAACAAGACGAATAGACAATCCTATCTGTGGAGCCGCCAGGCCGATGCCTTCAGAACGGTCAAGCGTTTCATACATGTTTTGGATTAAATCCTGTAAATCCGGATATTCCGGCGTGATATCGGTCGCAACCTGTCTTAATACGGGTTGACCATAAGTGTAAATCGGTAATACCATATATTATTATATTATTTAAGTCTGTTTTCCGCCAAAGCACGTGCCTCCATCCAACTCTGAAGAATGATCGTAGCACTAATTTCATCCACCAAAGCCTTGTTCTGACGGTCTTTCTTCCGCAAACCGCAGTCCAGCATAGTCCTATGCGCCAGGACTGAGGTGAAACGCTCGTCATAAAATTCAACGGGTATTTCCGGAAGCTGCTTCTTCAATCGCTGAACGAACGGAGTAATGTATTTCATATTCTCCGAATACGATCCATCGGACTGTTTCGGTAATCCCACAACGATCCGTTCTACCGTTTCTTTCTTCATGTAACTCACTAAAAAGTCAAGCACTTCAGCTGTTGCCACGGTTGTCAAGCCATTAGCTACAATCTGCAACGGATCCGTAACGGCAAGTCCAGTCCGCTTCCTTCCATAGTCTATTGCCAGAATTCTACTCATACAAGACGCAAAATTAATAAAATATTCAACGCTCAACAAAATAAAATAAGTTAAGCTCCCATTCTCCTAAGTTGAATATGCCTTGATGTCTTTACAAAAAATAAAAAGAAAGTAAAACGAATCCTGTTTTACTTTCTTTTCCGTCCGAACAATGCACGTAAACTCCGCACAATTCTCATGCCCATCATCACCCCATCATAAATGACCACTCCCTGATCGAATGCGTTCATAAAAGCTTCCATCTTCGTTGTAGCCTTTTTGGGTGGTGAAACTATTGTTTCGTAGGTTGATCTGATCTTTCCCGCACTTTCCGCAATCTGAATACGTGTTTGTTTTTTCTGTTTCCGGATTTCTGCCAGAACGTCCCCCCGCATATCCACGGTCCAATGATTATTCTCTACGGTCATCTTCGCCTCCTTTCTGATTTTCAAAAAACACTCGGGCTATAAATCGGGCTAACGGTTGCACAATCAATCTTTTCCGGTTGACATAAAAGAGCAACAAGACTACCAAAACTCCCGCTGCCACCAGAATAAAGCCTAACGGCAGACTATCCAATTGGTTTCCGATAAAATAAGCCAACGCAAATGTAGCATACATCAGAATTAATGCGACCAGAATAACAACCACGATTGCAATGGCAATAGCCGATAGCAGAACGGTCAATTTCTCTGCCGTATCCAAATAGACAAACTTCTTTTGGAGCTTATAATAATTTTTAAGCTCCAAAAGAAGTTGTTGAATGCTTTCAATATGTTTGTTACTTGAAAACATAACTGATTTTACTCTTCGTCTCCCGACTTAATTTCTTCGGCAATCTCGTCAACTAAAGTCGCCATTTCCTTGCTATTCAGTCTTATGCCTCTCTTACGCAAAGCTTCAGCAATTTTATCACGAGTATCCGTACCTTTTTCAGGGGCAAACAAAATACCAAATGCTGCACCAACGGCTGCGCCGCCAATGAATGCTGCTAAAAAATTCAATGCTTTCATATAGCTCAATTTTATGGTTAATGAATGAATATAAGGCAAAGATAATAAATTAATCGATAATCAAAGTATTTCCTTATATTTTTTTAGGCCGTAAACGTAAAAATTACATTTTAACTTTTTTTCTAAATAACATTTGCATTCTTATATCTAAAAATCGTACTTTTGTATGCTTTCTACTTATTAAGGTATCAAAACAATATACTTATTATTTAGACAGCCTTAACAACCAGAAAAATATTTCATAAACTTAATAACACAACAAACATGAAAAATCTTTTTCTATTAGGCATGGGGTTAAGTGTGGCCTTTGCCCTTTCTTCATGTAAGAGTCAGGAAAGCGCCTACAAGAAAGCGTACGAAAAAGCCAAGCAACAGCAAGCTGCAGCAATTGAGAATCCTGCTCAGGAAGCTCCCGTAACCGTAACTCCGGTAACTCCAGTTACCCAGCCAACACAAACAACTCCTGTAGACGTCAGCAATGTTCCGGTACGTTCCGAATCCGTTAATGTTGTTTCCGGCAACGGACTAAACAACTATAGTGTCGTATGCGGAAGTTTTAGTCTTCAGGCTAATGCGGAGCGTCTTCAAACGACATTAAAGAATGCAGGTTACCAAGCACAAATCGCGTTTAACAACGGAAATGGCATGTATCGTGTGATTGCATCAACATTTGCCGACAAAGCGTCTGCCGTTCAATCAAGAGATGCTTTACGTTCTACTTATCCTGATGCCTGGTTGCTTTATAAGAAATAATAAAATATGCAGGCACCTTCCTTATTCAAACGATCAAGCACCTTAAGGAAGGTGCTTTTTTTATATCAAAATTAAAGTACAAACATGAGCGACGGTAATTACAACAGAAGTCTTTTGCCACATACACCCTACCAAAGTGGAATGAAAACGGGCAAAGCCATGGCAAAAATGAAAGCAGTTGAAGCATTTAAGGAATATTTAATTGCCCAACGCCAGAACTATACCCTTTCTGAAAACGAATGGACTTTGTTCCTTGCATCCGAAGTAGAAAAATTCAAGATCATATTGGAACGAAAGATCCAATAACGCATTTTTCAAAAAAATAAAGCTCATTATTTGGTTTTAGTCAAAAAAAGCACTACCTTTGCAGTGCATTTAACGGAAGAGCGCATAAAACCGCAAACTTCTAAGGGAAAGGTGGTAGAGTGGTCGATTACAGCGGTCTTGAAAACCGCCGTGCTGAGAGGCACCGGGGGTTCGAATCCCTCCCTTTCCGCTGTTACAAAACTCCAGTCAATTTTGACTGGAGTTTTTTTTATTTATACGCTGTTCTATTAGAATTGGCCCTTGTCCGGAAAATGGAGGATCAGTCATTATTCGATAAAGCCAACGGAATATCAAGAATTATAACGAACACTCCGAAAAGTTACAGACGGTAACTTCCATATGAAATAGATTCGCATAAAACTCCTTTTTATATTGATCAGGTACAACCACCGGCCGCAATAACTTACAGGCCATCGCAGGCGGTTGTACCTGATCAGTTCATCACATCTAATATCAGGTTTTGACACCTATTTTTGTTCACGAACGATACATATCAATCAATGCTTTTCAACATTTCCTCAACGGCACGTTCTAACTGAAGATCTCGTCCGTTCAAAACATCTTTCGGATTGTTATAGACCTCGACATCTGGCTTGAGCAACTGATTTTCAAGGATCTCTCCTCTTGGATCCACAGTAGTTACTTGAGGAATTCCAAAAACGAGTCCTCCGTCAAGTCCTTCCCACCAGACAGCAGTCATCGTACCCGGAACAGGTGCACCAATCAGTTTTCCCAGCCCTTGCTCCTTGTAATACCAAGGAGTACCGTGCGCATTGGAATAATTATCCTCACAAATCAACATGCACGAAGGCTTCACCCAGCGGTCAAAAGGATCGTTCCCAATGAACTGACCACGCGGTCTGAATTCCATGGTCTTTTTCCCACTGAGCAAAATGCAGATATCGTCATGCAGCCAGCCTCCTCCGTTATGACGCGTGTCTACTATAACTGCATCCTTATTACGGTTTTCGTCACTCATTAACTCCTTATATAATTTCTGGAAACAAGATGCATTCATTTCTTTGATGTGAACATAGACCAAGCGTCCCTGGGAAAGCTTTTCCACCATGGCCCGATTCCTTTCTACCCACCGATCATATAGCAGGTCCGTTTCCCGTCCCGAAGAAATAGGCTTTATAATAACATCTTTCTCGCGGCCATTTCGAACCACGGTAAGACGAGTATAACGTCCGGATTTGCCCTCAAGGAGCGGAAAATAATCCATCCCGGCCTTAATCTCCTGACCATCTATAGCCTTGATCAAATCTCCGGGACGTACCTCCTTTTTCTTCGTATCCAGAGGACCTCCGCACAACACTTCCTTGACTTTCAATCCATCACCAGTATATTCTGTATCGTAAAACAGGCCCAAAGTTGCAGTAGGCAAAGCTCCGCCATATCCGCCAAAACGACATCCCGTGTGCGAAACATTCAATTCGCCCAAAAGTTCGCTCGCCATCTCGGCAAAGTCATAATTATTGTTGATCCATGGTAAATATTGCTTGTACGACTGGTACAATCCCTCCCAGTCTGCTCCGTTCATTCCTGGATCATACAGCTTTTCTTTGGTCTGCTTCCAGATATGTTCAAACAAACAGGCTCGTTTAGCGTCGGGACGTTCCGTGTGAAAAGCTTCAAATCCAATCGTACTGACCCGGCCGCTTTCTATATCCAGTTTCTTAATGTATCCTCCACTGGCCATATAGGCATTCTTCACATCGGCATCCACATCCAGACGTGCCCAGTCCATGCCCTTCATTTTTAATTCATTACGATATTCCTTCAAATGCTGTACCCAAAGTGCTCCACCCCCTTCATGAGGAGCTACATAATAAAGTTTGGTTCCATCCTTACTCAAAACAGCATCACCCAAATTCGTCGAATACGGAGTCAAACGGATCGTACGGTCATCCAGATTTTCCAAATCAAACACCAGCTCCTGATCCTCTGACTTTTGACTGTCCTTCTGTTCTTCATTCCCCGTCTGCCGATCTCTCTTTTTCTTACTTTTCTTAGCCTCCTTTTTCTGATCTGATTCTTTCTCCCGCGCTTCCTTTTCTTCCTTTTCTTTTTCTTCCAGCAAAGCCAGTTCTTCCTTGCTCATCCGAAAACGTTCATAAGCATCCTGATCGAAAAACATAATAAACTCGTCACGTTCCGATCCCCAGGAACCATGACTGCGATAACCGGAACGATCACTTTGAAAAATCATGGCCTTACCGTCCAGCACCCATTTCGGACTGCCTTCCGAATAACCACTGTTTGTCAAATTATGGATCTCTCCTTTTCCATCAGCCTTAACCAAGGCAATATCCTTATTATTCCATCCTCCAATTCCTATATATTCCGTAAGAATCCACTTTCCATCAGGACTCCAGGCATAGTTCTGGTCACCATCCGTATAAGAATATTGGAATTTACCATCCATCACCGTACGTACCTTCTTGTTTTTCAAATCAAGAACGCAAATTTCCGTTCTGTTTTTCAGAAAGGCCACTTCGCCTCCCTTCGGATTGTATAAGGGTTGGAAAGCCGTATATTGTCCATTAGTCAAGCGTTCCTCCCGAATTCCGGTACAATAGGTAAAATTCTTCTCCTTATCCTGAGCAATGGTTGCCTGATAGACCTGCCACATACCCTCACGCTCAGAAGCATAAACCAGCGATCTTCCATCCGGCGAAAAATCAATGGTCCGCTCACGTTCCGGTGTATCCGTAATCTGCTTTGTCGTCGTATAATCCGTAGAGGTGACATAAACATCACCATCCAAGACAAAGGCTATTTCCTTGTTTTTAGGCGAAATAGCCACTTCGGATGCTCCCGCATTTCGAATTTGACGAATCACTTCCCGTTGCATGTCATCCCGGACAATATCAATTTTTATTTTACGAGGCTCTTCCCCTTCCCGAACCGTATAAATTTCTCCATCATAGCCATAGCAAAGCAAGCCATCGGCAGCAACCGAAAGGAAACGTACAGGATGAACCTGATGACGAGTAATCTGTCGGTCCGCTTCTCCTGATTTCAAATCATGGTAGAAGACATTGAAACTGCCGTTGCGCTCGCTCAGGTAATAAAATCCGTTCTGGTCCGGTGCCCAGACCGGACTTCTGTCGTCACCGGCAAAATCCGTTATTTTTTGATAATCATTTCCGTCAAACAGCCAAATATCCCGTGCAATACTGGATACCTGATGCTTGCGCCAATAATCCTCATAACCTTTAATATCCTCAAACAAAACGCCCGTTTTCCCTAAAGAAGGATTATCCATTGGCCACTCCGAATATACTTCCGGCCGCCCTCCATCAATACCTACCTGATACAGCATCGAAAACGTAGCAGACGGAAATACCAGATCCTCCGTAGACCGCATACCGACCGATTTATAAATAATGTGCTGACTATCGAGAAAAGCCACGGGTATTTCCGAACCGGAATTCGTTGTCACCCGTTCAGGAGCTCCACCGTCAATCGTCGTCACAAAGACATCCATACTGCCTTCACGCGTACTGGCAAAAGCTATATGCCTGCTGTCCGGACTCCATACAGGCGCATATTCATACGCTGTATTTGTTGTCAGTTGCCGGGCTTGCCCCCCCATAACCGGAACGGTAAAGATATCACCGCAATAAGAAAAAGCGATGTTTTTACCATCCGGAGACACCGCACACCACCGCAGCCATTTCGGTGTCATATTCTCGTTTTCGGCACATACGCGTATCTGAGCAAAAAAAGCCAGACAAGCACCAAATAAAAATCTTTTATTCATAAAAACAAATTAAAAAGGATTAAATCTCTTCAAAGTTAGCCATTATTCAACAAAAAGCCACGTAAACGAGGAAAAAATCGAAAAATAATTGAAACACAAGGCAGGCTTTATGTTTTTTTCTTACCTTTGCACATCAAAACAAGTGTCAAAGTCACTATGAAACTAATTATATTGACTCCTCCCGATTTTTTCGTGGAGGAAGATAAAATTATCAATTCTCTTTTCGAAGAAGGCTTGGATCTGTTGCACCTTCGCAAACCTGGTTCCGAGCCGGTCTATTCTGAAAGGCTTTTAACGCTACTGCCCGAAGAATATCACAAACAGATCGTGGTACACGACCACTTTTACCTGAAAGAAGAATTTAACCTTAAAGGCATCCATCTGAACAGCCGCAACCCGAAAGCACCCGAAGGATACAAAGGCCATCTGAGCCGCTCTCTTCATTCTTTGGAAGAATTGCGCAACGAACGAAAAGATTACGACTATGTTTTCCTGAGCCCCATATTCGACAGCATCTCCAAGTCGAGCTATCATGCGGCATTTGATGAGGAAACCCTGAAGCGGGCTCACGACGAAGGACTCATCGACAAGAATGTCATGGCCTTGGGAGGCATTACCATTGACAACATGAATCAGGTGCGGGATTACGGTTTCGGAGGTGTCGTGATTTTAGGAGATTTATGGAACCGCTTCAACATTCATTCCACAAGAGATTACAAGGAACTGATCAACCATTTCCGCAAATTGCGAAAGGCTGCCGACTAAGAATATGTGTTTATAATTCAATAAAATCCATTAACTAACAACATCATAAAGAATATGAGTGAGAAAAAGTCTTTTAAGGTTTTCTCGGGTACTAAGTCAAAATATCTGGCTGAGAAGATCTGCGCAAGTTTAGGTTGCGAACTGGGTAAATTGCAGATTACCAAGTTTGCCGACGGTGAGTTCTCTGTTTCTTACGAGGAGTCCATCCGTGGTCGTGATGTATTTCTGGTCCAGTCAACCTTTCCTAATTCAGACAATTTAATGGAACTTTTGCTGATGATCGATGCCGCGAAACGGGCCTCAGCAAAAAGCATCATTGCAGTTATTCCCTACTTTGGTTGGGCACGCCAGGACCGTAAAGACAAGCCGCGTGTATCTATCGCTGCCAAATTGGTGGCTGATATGCTGAGCGTTGCCGGTATCGACCGTCTGATCACCATGGATCTTCATGCAGATCAGGAGCAAGGCTTTTTCAACGTGCCGGTAGACCATTTGTATGCGTCGAGTGTCATGCTGCCCTACATTCAGTCCTTGAATCTTGACAACTTAGTAATCGCTACTCCCGACGTCGGCGGATCCAAGCGTGCCAGCATGTACTCCAAATATTTGAACTGCCCGATGGTTTTGTGCAACAAAAGCCGTAAGAAACCGAACGAAGTTGCCAGCATGCAGATTATCGGTGAGGTCAAGGACGCCAACGTTATTCTTGTCGACGACATGGTAGATACGGCTGGAACCATTACCAAAGCTGCCGATCTGATGAAAGAAAACGGCGCCAAGTCTGTTCGTGCAATAGCTTCACACGGAGTCATGTCAGGACCTGCTTCGGAACGGGTTCAGGACAGTGCTCTGGTCGAAATGGTTTTCACAGACAGTATTCCTTATTCCAACCGTTGTGCCAAGGTGAAACAATTGTCCATTGCCGACCTGATAGCCGAAACGATCCGGCGCGTGGAAACCAACGAATCCATCAGCTCACAATATTTAATCTAAGACCATTCGTCTTTTGAAAATAATCAACCTAATATAAACCGGGAAACTGCCTGCGGAGGATTTTCCTCTGCAAGCAGTTTTTTTAATTTAAAACTCACACTACGTATGAAAAAGTTAATTATGCCCGCCCTATGTTCGTTGCTGTTTATGGCTGCATCCTGCAACAGCAACAGTTATAAAATTAACGGAAGCGTCGAAGGTGCCCAGGATGGCGACACCGTTTTCTTTGCCCGCCTGGCCGACGATGGATGGATGGAGGCAGACACGGCCATTGTCAAGAACGGTAAGTTCCAAATCGAAGGTACAGCCGACTCTTGCGAAATTTTCAGCTACTATATTGAAAATGAAAACATATTCTTTCAGGACATCGTCTTTATTGAACCAGGAACAATAACAATCTCCCTGAAAGGCAGCAATGAAGATGCCCAAATTACGGGTACCAAATCCAACGAGGTCTATCGCAGCACCATGGATTCCTTGAGCGCATACCGCAGCAAGATGGATCAAATCTACCAGCAAGCCATGGGCCACGCCCAGCAACAGATGTCCTCCGACGAAATCATGGCAAAAATAAAACCGATTGAAGATCAAGCCGTGGCCTTTCTGAAAAAACGTACGTCAGACAACATCAACAACTTAGCCGGATATTTCCTTTTTGCTTCCAACATTTCTATCTTCACTCCGGAAGAAGTCGACGAGCTTGTCGGCAAAATGCCGGAGTACCTGAGATCCAAGCCCATCATTCAGAGCATTATTGCCGAGTTGAAAAAAACTCAGGCAACAGCTGTAGGCAAAAACTTTACCGACTTTACGGTTCCCGGCATGGACGGAAAAGAAATAAAACTTTCAGAAATCGTTAAGAACAACAAGCTGACGTTAGTGGATTTCTGGGCGTCCTGGTGCGGACCATGCCGTGCAGAAATGCCGAAGGTCACTGAAATCTACAAAAAATATCACGAAAAAGGTCTGGAAATTCTGGGTGTTTCATTTGACGAAGATGTGAATGCCTGGAAAAAAGCTGTTCAGGAAATGAATATGACCTGGCCTCAAGGATCGGAGCTCAAATCATGGAACAATGAAGCCGCACAAATTTATGGTGTGCAAGGCATTCCGTACACCTTATTGATAAACCAGGAAGGAATCATCGTAGCCAAAGAACTCCGCGGAGAAGATCTGGAGAATTTCATTGCACTGCAACTAAAATAAGCCCTACCCGAATGGGGTAAAGGAACAAGAAAGGGAGTAATGACCGTGTAAATTATCATTACTCCCTTTCTTGTGTGAAATTGCAGACCGGACAAAACCGGTTCACAGAAATTCCCGGACTGACTATTTAACCAGTTCCGTATATAACATACCCGCCTTCACTGCTGCTGCCTTTTCCGGACCGCCCAGGCGCTCCACAATGGTATAAGCAAATTCAAAGACTGCAGCCGGCCCTTTGCCCGTAATAAACTGACCGTCCTGTTCTACAAGTGCACCGGTGTACTGTGCACCCGTCAATTCCTTATCAAAACCTGGATAGCACGTCGCCTTCAATCCTTTCAGCAATCCCAACCGTCCGTAAACAAGCGGTGCGGCACAAATTGCCGCCAGCAGGCCACCTGCCTGAGCACGTTCCAGAATTGCCCGACGGAGTCCTTCATGCTCAGCCAGATTATAGGCTCCTGGAAGCCCGCCCGGCAAAACAAACATCGAAGCATGCTCCAGATCGGCCTCTTCAAACAGCAGATCAGCTTCAACCTTAATATCATGTGCGCCCTTCACCATTTTCTGTCCCGTAACAGATACAATCTGAACAGGCATTCCTGCACGACGTACAATATCAACTACAGCCAGAGCCTCTACTTCTTCGGCTCCCTCGGCAAAAAACAAATAAATCGGATTCATAATTTTTTATTTTAACAGATTCATATCAACTATTAGCCTTTCAGACAATTCAAATAACGGCGGATAGTCTCTTCCAATCCCAGATACAGCGCATCGCAAATCAAGGCATGTCCGATACTGACCTCATCCAGTCCGGGTATCTGCTCATGCAGAAAAGTCAGGTTCTCCAGGCTCAGATCGTGTCCGGCATTTACACCAAGGCCACACTCATGAGCCACTTCGGCAGCCTTTACGAACGGCAGTACGGCCTGTTCCCGACCGGCTGCATAAGTGCTCGCATAAGGCTCCGTATACAGTTCCACACGATCGGCGCCTGCACGGGCCGCATAAGTAATATGCACCGGATCCGTTCCCACAAAGACTGAAGTTCGTATTCCCTTTTCATGAAAAGCACCGATAACATCACACAAGAAATCCTGATGCTTCACCGTGTCCCAGCCCGCATTGGATGTTATCTGGTCGGGGGCATCCGGTACTAATGTCACTTGTGCAGGACAAACGTCAAGCACCAGCTGGTTGAAACGGGGCGAAGGGTATCCTTCTATATTAAACTCTGTCGTCAGCAGAGGCTTCAAGTCACGGACATCCTGAAAACGGATATGGCGCTCGTCAGGACGGGGATGAACCGTAATACCCTGAGCACCGAAACGCTCACAGTCGAGCGCCACACGAACGACATCCGGATTGTTTCCGCCACGGGCATTCCGTAAGGTCGCCACTTTATTAATATTGACACTTAATCGAGTCATAGTCATGAATATTTGAGTTTGTTCAGGACAAAGTTAGAAAAAATATGTAATTTTGTCCCCAATAGCGTCACGAAATATAAACCGACACCAAAGATTTATTCTTTCGGACCATTTAATCGAATACGAAAAAAAGTTATGCAGAAAATAAAGTTTGCCTTGTTTGGGAACGTTTACCAGGCCAAAAAATCCAGTTCCGTCCAACAACTGATCCGAATCCTTCAGCAATACGATGCCGAATTGTATGTGGAAACCGAATTTTACCAATATCTGACCCAAACACTACAAATTTCTCTGAAACCAGACGGATTGATTGACAGTACGGACTTTAACACGGATATAGCCATCAGCATGGGAGGCGACGGAACATTCCTCGAAACAGCCCGACGCGTCGGCAATAAGGAAATTCCCATATTGGGAATCAACACCGGTCGTCTGGGTTTTCTTGCCGACATCTCCCAACAGGAAATAGAAGCAGCCTTGCAGGATATTTACACGGGCGACTATCATATCGAAGAGCGTAGCCTGATTCAGGTACAAAGCGCCGAAGCCTCATTGAAAGGCTATCCCTATGCCTTGAACGAAGTTGCGGTGCTCAAAAGAGACAATTCTTCCATGATCAGCATCCGCGTAGAGATCAATGGCGAATTTCTGGCCACTTATCAGGCCGATGGTCTGATTATCAGTACACCGACAGGTTCAACCGGCTACGCGCTGAGCGTCGGCGGACCAATCATCGTGCCGCAGGCTGGAATTTTCGGTATTACTCCAGTAGCACCACATAGTTTGAACGTACGTCCGCTGACGCTAAAAGACGAAGCGGAAATTACCCTTGAGGTAGAAAGCAGAAGCCATAACTTTCTGGTCGCCATCGACGGACGCAGCGAATCCTGCCGCGAAGGGACCCGGCTGACCCTCAAGAAAGCACCCTACCGGATAAAAGTGCTGCAACGCAAGGAACATTCTTTTTTCAGCACCCTGCGCAACAAACTCATGTGGGGAGCCGACATCCGCGAATAATCCACCTTTTCAGAAACAAAAAGTAAAGCGCCCCCTGCATGTTTCAAAAGCTCAAGAAGACTTATTCAGGTCATGACACGAAAAAGTTGCTGATATGGCTTTGGTCTACCGCCAAATCCTACCGATTACAGGCAGGCATGAACACCGTGATCGGCTGTTCAGCCGTTCTGCTCGACTTTGCATTCATCTGGGCCACAAAAATGGCCATCGACATCGCCACCGGAAAAGCTGAAGGCCATCTGAGCACGGCCGGCTGGCTTTTAACCGGCATTGTCGTGCTTCAGGTTCTTATCGGACTGAGCTCCAGATGGATCCGTGCCCTGCTCGGCGTCAAGGCTCAAAACACGATGCAGCAGAGAATCTTCGTCAGTCTGCTGGATAGCCAATGGAAAGCGCTCGAAAAACGGCACACTGGCGACATGCTGAACCGTCTCGAACGCGACGTAAGCGACGTCGTGCGCACCATCACCGAGACCACCCCCGGCATGATCGCTGTCCTGTTTCGTCTCGTCGGAGCCTTTTTCTTTCTTTATTCGATGGATTCCTTCCTGGCCAGCATAACCATCATCATCCTGCCTTTATTTATTCTGCTGAGCAAGGGCTATGTCCGAAAAATGCGCAATCTGACGCGTGAAGTCCGCAACACGGACAGTCGCATTCAGAGCGTACTTCAGGAAACCCTCCAGCACCGAATGGTCATCAAGACTCTCGAACAAGGTCCGGCAATGGCCGGACGATTGGCACACGTTCAGAAACATCTCAGGGAACAGGTAAAAAAGCAAACCTGGTTCTCTTCTTTTTCGGCCACGATGCTCAACATCGGCTTCGCCTCCTGCTATCTCATCGCGTTTCTCTGGGGCAGCGCACGCCTGCAGGACGGAACAATCACTTATGGCATGATGATGGCCTTCATCCAGCTTGTCGGACAAATACAGGCGCCATTCCGCGAAATGACCCGCTTCATCCCGGTACTGATCAGTTCCCTGACAGCAACAGAACGGCTTATTGAACTGGAAGAAGTGCCCAAGGAAAACAGTGGAACACCGATCCGCCTTTCCGGAAACGTCGGGATCCGGATCGAAAAGGTCCACTTTGCCTATTCGCCAAAAGAAAGAACCGTTCTTTCGGACTTTTCATTCGACTTCCGGCCCGGTACAAGCACCGCCATACTCGGCGAGACAGGAGCCGGAAAAACCACACTGATCCGCCTGATCCTGAATCTGATCGAGCCGGATTCCGGACGTATTGTTTTCTACAACCAGAATCAGGAAGTAATCTGCAGCCCTCAAACCCGATGCAATCTGGTTTATGTTCCCCAAGCCAATACCTTGTTCAGCGGAACCGTGCGCGACAACCTGCTTTTAGGCAATCCCCAGGCTACCGATGACGAAATGAAGGCAGCGCTCTATGATGCGTGTGCCGAATTTGTCTTCGAAAACCCGGCCGGCTTAGACACGCGCTGCGGAGAGATGGGGCAAGGATTCAGCGAAGGTCAGGCACAACGCATTGCCGTTGCCCGGGCATTGCTGCGCAAGGGAGGTATCCTGCTACTCGACGAAGCCACCTCCGCCCTGGATCAGGAAACTGAGAAACGCATGTTGCAGCACCTCATCCAGCACACTCAGGACAAGACCCTGCTTTTCATTACGCACCGTCCTGCCATTGTCGAACACTGCACGCAAGTGCTACATCTGAAACGCACTACAAATTAATGTTTTCCATATTTTGAAGTGTCTACCCCACCTTTACAAATCAGGTTCCGGGTAAAGTACAACCCGACCGCACCGAAGCGAAGCCTGAACATCGATCAGCCGCTGATTCCTGCTGCCACGAAACAACAGGTCGGGATCGCGCTCAGCCTCAACATAAGGACCGTCAACAAGCACATCAATCCATTCCAACAGTTCCCGCTGGGCCGTATGCGCCAATAGCGATTCGTATGTATATCCCGTATAACACCAAATGTTTTTTTGCGTCTGCTCTTTCACCAAACGAGCCAGACGGGCAAAACCTTGCGGCTGAAACATGGGATCTCCGCCGCTGAACGTCACATCCGCAAATTCGTCGGCACGGATCACAGCCAGTATGTCCTCGACGGGAGTCATCCGCCCGGCCTCCTTCCGCCAGGTCTGCGGATTCTGACAACCGGGACAAGCATTCGGACATCCGGCAGCATATATGGCCGTTCGAAACCCAGGCCCGTCTGCAGTCGTGTCTTCCACAATCTTAATCAGCGATATCATAATTTATATTTCCACAAATCGTTACTTATGTTCAGGAAACGGAATCCCCATGCCTTAATCTTTGTCATGGATCACCCGGTCGTTCAGTTCCGCCAGCTTCGCATGGTTCCACCGCTCCGTCGTACCAACCAGATAGCCGGTAATGCGCTGCAAGCGGTCAATATGCTTGCTGCCACATTTCGGACAGACGTCCAGATGGTCATCCGCGTTCTCATAACCGCAATCCATACACCGGTTCCGATTATGATTCACCGAACCATAACCGATATGGTAACGGTCCATCATGTCGACAACCCGCATGATCGCTTCAGGATTATGCGTAGCGTCTCCGTCCATCTCCACATAAAAGATGTGTCCGCCGCGGGTCAGATCATGATAAGGTGCCTCTATTTCGGCCTTATGCCGGGCACTGCATCGGTAATAAACCGGCACATGATTGGAATTCGTATAATAATCCCGGTCCGTCACCCCGGTTATCCGGCCATACTTTTTGCGGTCGCCTTTCGTAAACTTACCCGAAAGCCCTTCTGCCGGTGTAGCCAGTACACTGTAATTATGCTGATAGCGTTCCGAAAAATCATTGGCTCGATCGCGCATATACGTTATGATTCTGAGTCCCAGCTGTTGTGCCTCATCCGATTCGCCATGATGTTTGCCGATCAACGCCACCAGACACTCCGCCAGTCCGATAAAACCGATACCCAACGTTCCCTGATTGATCACAGACGCAATCGTATCGTCCGGTTTCAAGGTTTCACTACCCAGCCAAAGTGCACTCATCACCAGTGGGAACTGTTTCGCATATGCCGTTTTCTGAAACTCCAGGCGTTCATGCAGCTGACGCGCCGTGATCTCAAGCATCTCATCCAACTTTGCAAAGAAGGCGGCAATCCGGTCCTCCTGATTCTCGACGGTGCGGCACTCCAGCGCTAAACGTACAATATTGATTGTTGAGAAAGAAATGTTTCCACGTCCAACAGATGTTTTCGGACCAAACCGGTTTTCGAAAACGCGGGTACGGCATCCCATGGTAGCCGTTTCGTACAAATAGCGCTTGGGATCATCCGCACGCCACGACGCATGCTGATTGAACGGAGCGTCCAGATTAATAAAATTCGGAAAGAATCTCCGGGCCGTCACTTTGCAGGCATAGCGGTATAAATCATAATTTCGATCTTCCGGCAAATAGCTGACCCCTCGTTTCTTCTTCCAGATTTGAATGGGGAATATTGCCGTCTCGCCGTTTCCGACCCCTTCGTAAGTGCTGCGTAGCACCTCACGAATAATACAGCGTCCTTCGGCCGAAGTGTCCGTTCCATAATTTATCGAACTGAAAACAACCTGATTGCCTCCCCGGGAATGAATGGTATTCATGTTGTGAATAAACGCTTCCATTGCCTGATGCACCCGGGCAACCGTTCGGTTGACGGCATGTTGCAGCATACGTTCCTTCCCGCTCAATCCGTCCAGCGGACGGTTCAGATAATCGTCGATCGCCACCTGATAGAGGTCTGAAAGATCCTGTCCGTAAAGCTCCTCAAGCACTTTTACTTCTTCGATAAAGCTGTCGCGCACGTAAGGAGCCAGATAGAAATCGAAAGCCGGAATAGCCTGTCCGCCGTGCATTTCGTTCTGAGCTGTTTCCAAAGAAATACATCCCAGAATGCTGGCCGTCTCAATACGTTTAGCAGGACGTGACTCCCCATGACCGGCGGAGAAGCCGTTGGACAGAATACGGTCGAGCGGATGCTGAACGCACGTCAGACTTTTGGTCGGATAATAATCCTTGTCATGTATGTGCAAATAGTTATTGCGCACCGCTTCCTTCACGTCCTCGCTCAACAGATAATCATCCACAAACGGTTTGGTCGTCTCACTGGCAAATTTCATCATCATGCCGGCAGGCGTATCGGCATTCATGTTCGCATTCTCACGCGTGATGTCATTGGATTTAATGTTGATTATTTCCAAAAACATGTCGCGGGTCTTCGCCTTGCGGGCAATGCTGCGCTGATTCCGGTAGGCGATGTATTTTTGGGCCACATCCTTACGGCGGCTTTCCATCAACTCCAGCTCAACGGCGTCCTGAATCTCTTCTACGGTCATCTGCGATTTTCCCTGAACCGTCACATGATCGGCTATCTGATGAACCAGATCCATGTCTTCTCCCAAATCAGTGTGCAACATGGCTTTTCGAATAGCCGTAATAATTTTCTGCTCATTGAAGCCTACGATGCGTCCGTCTCTTTTTACAACTGTCTGAATCATTTGATTTTCTTTTTTGAAATTTTCCATGCTACGAAATTCCGGCTCAGATATTTGTACGAGCAAGAAAAATACAGTACATTATTTCCTTTTCATCCGACACCTTATCCTTGTAGGAATCCATGCTTCCGCCAGTCAATGACTCCCTTTTCGTTCTCCAAAAAACAGACAAGAAAAAACCTATCGGAAATGCTGCAAAATATCTTCTTTCGTAATTACTTTCTGCTACCAGTCTCTTAACGTCCCGAAGAGATCATTCTCATTTCTTGCCAGGCAGGTCTTCTGACTTGTTCCTGTCCTCTCTCCTTCCCGACGGTGGCAACCATCAGTGGATTAACAGCTTAGAAGACAGACTAAACGAACTCACAGCAGCGGGCACTGTCCGGGATTCTCACCCGGTTCCCTTTTCATCCATACGGCCGGACGGCACGGCATGAACACCTGAGCTGGAGCAAAGGTAATACATTCGCATGCCATAAACAAGTGTTTGGAAAAGAAAAAACTGATTATTCAATAAGAATGGAAGTGACTTTCATCTGCAATCAGGACAATACTGCTTAAACAAAATCTGCTATTTCACTGATTCCTCAGTAAATAAACTTTCAGAACATTATTCCCTTATCAGGACCATCAAAAAAAACTAAAATCGGGAAACTTTTCAGGGCAGCAGGCAAATTCGATTCTCCCAAAAAGGAAACACTACAGAAAGCAACAACACCCCTTGTCGAAAAAAGCCATTCCTTCCGCCACGGTGCCCGTTTCTAAGCATTCAGGAACCACCTTTCCTAAAAAATGTTCCATAAACCGGAAATACAAGGATATTATCAGGAAATAAACTATTTTTGCAGGCAAAGAACATTTAATCATCACAGAAACATGAAATTTATTTCCTGGAATGTAAACGGGCTGCGTGCCTGTTGTGACAAAGGATTCCGCCAGGCTTTCACCGAACTGGACGCCGACTTCTTTTGTCTTCAAGAAACCAAGTTGCAGGCAGGTCAGATAGATCTCCATTTTGACGGCTACGAATCTTACTGGAACTATGCGGAAAAGAAAGGTTACTCAGGAACGGCCATCTTTACCCGCCATCAGCCCTTGCAAGTATCCTATGGGATCGGCCAGGACGAACATGATCACGAAGGTCGTGTCATAACCATAGAAATGCCCGCTTTCTTTCTGGTTACGGTCTATACGCCCAATTCACAGGACGAACTGCGCCGTCTTGACTACCGTATGCATTGGGAAGAAGACTTCTTGAACTACCTCAAGAAACTGGACGCCCGGAAACCGGTCATAATATGCGGCGACCTGAATGTAGCCCATCAGGAGATCGATCTGAAAAATCCTAAAACAAACCGGCGCAATGCAGGGTTTACGGACGAAGAACGCGATAAGTTCAGCACCTTGCTGGCTTCCGGGTTTACAGACACATTCCGCTATTTCTATCCCGACGTGGAAGGAATCTATTCCTGGTGGTCCTACCGTTTCCGCGCCCGCGAAAAGAATGCCGGGTGGCGTATCGACTATTTTCTGGTTTCCAAACGATTGGACGACAAGCTCGAAGGTGCCAAAATCCACACACAGATCATGGGCTCGGATCATTGTCCGGTAGAACTTACCCTGAATTTGTAAATCACGACCGAAATAAAAAGTAACCAACGATGAAAAACGAAGGATTCACCTGGCGCAAACGCCTGCTGAGTTTCAAATTTGCCTTTAATGGAATCAGGCTCCTGATCAGGAATGAGCATAATGCCTGGATTCACTCTTTTGCAACCGTCTGCGTGCTCATTGCGGGTTTCTGCTTCGACCTGAATAAGACGGAATGGATTGCCGTCATATTTGCCATTGGCAGTGTCTTTGCTGCCGAAGCGGTCAACTCTTCCATTGAAGCTCTGTCCGATCTGGTATCTCCGACATACAATACGGCCATCAAGCGGACCAAGGATCTGGCTGCGGGAGCCGTATTGATCATGGCCATAGCTGCTGCTGCAGTAGGTTGCCTGATCTTCATTCCTAAAATAGTCGGCTGCTGCCTGTAACCATCGGCAACAGCGCGATTCTCCATGATAACATCAAAACATCAAGAACCATCATGAACACTCATTCACTGAAAACATTTCTACCCGTGCGCAAAGTGCTCTTCACGGCAGGGCTGTTATCCTGTCTGTTGCCGGGAACGATCAAGGCCTCAAGCAGCAGTCAGGCAGCCGCAGAAGATCCGGTTACCCTCAGCAGCAGCCAGAAAGCCGTACGCATTTCAGGCGATGTCGGAGCTGTCCTGCTCCCCGTTGCCGGCCTGACCGCCATTCTGATCAACAAAGACTGGGACGGTCTGAAACAAGGAGCCTTAGCGGGAGTAACCACCTTAGGCATTACGACAGCCCTAAAATATATAGTCAAAAAAGAACGCCCCGACCGGAGCGACTTTCATTCGTTCCCCTCCATGCACACCTCGGTTTCGTTCGCCGCCGCATCCTTTATTCAGCGCCGCTACGGTTGGAAATGGGGTGCACCGGCCTATGTACTCTCAACCTATGTCGGATGGAGCCGTGTGTACGGGAAAAAGCACGACTGGTGGGATGTTGCAGCCGGAGCTGTCATCGGCGTAGGGAGCACCTACATCTACACCCGGCCGTTTGCCCGCAAGCACGACCTGGTCATCTCGCCGGTTGCCGGATACGGCCACTACGGACTTTATGCTTCCATGAAATTCTAAGCAAAGATTCCAGAAATCAGAATCGTACCAGTTTTTTCGGAGATCCGGACCAGGAACACCCCAGGCAATACACTACCGAGGTATCAAATCCGTCCAGACCTTCATCCGGATATTTGGGAACGACTTCACCATCTGTTGTCACATAAACGAGGCGGCGTTGCGCCGCCTCGTTCCGTATATAAAAAGCCCCGATCTTACATTGAGGGCAAAGCATCTTTCTCATTTTTCACACTTGCTTTTTGCAGGTATCTTTCCCATCTGTCGTTAATGTATGGTCACCATGGTCGCCCCATAGCCATACTCCTGAAAAGAGGCATCCTGATAAGAACAATTCTTATATTTATGTTTCAATTCCTTGATCAGCGCATTCCGGAGCACTCCTTCTCCCTTGCCATGAATGAACACAATCTTCTGCCCTTTCTTTCCCTGGTTTTCAGCCATTACCCGGTTGAATTCGGCCAGCTGACGCTCCAACATATCCCGATTGCTCAAACCATGCGTATTGTCCAGCAATTCCGTGATATGCAAATCCACCTCAATCAGATCGTTTTTCGGCTGCTTGCGGGCGGGCTGCTGTACCGGACGCTCATCCGACTTTTTCTTCATCAAGGCTTCCTTCATCTGACTGGCATCGACAAAAACCTGACGGACCGGCACATCGTTGCGCACGACATCATATAACAAGGCGGGCTCCTCAAAAAATTCATTGGGCTGGAAAGTATGCAGTTTGTAGAACTTAACCGCATCTATGCGGAATTCCACACTGATTGCCGGCTTCAACAAGAAAGGCTTGTCCTGCTTGTATGCTATCGCCTGCACGCACAGACGCTCCATATCGTTCAGGGCCGTCCGTTCAAATTCTTCAAGAAAGAGCTTCGTGTTCGGCTCCACCGTACCTTGAAAACGTGCCTTCCAGCTGGTGCCCTCAACACTCAGATAAGTAAAACTCAAATAATAATTGCTGTCATTCACCAAATATGTTTCAAAAGCCGTTCCCGACATGTCTTTGGGATTTACCGGCACGAAAGCCAGGAATACATTCAGTTTTTCTCCCTCGCGGCGTTCCATCGGACGCGGCCGGAACGTAATTGGCTTATCGTCTTCGTCGTCATCAAAAGCATGCACCAATGTATCGGGCTTCTCCGAACGGAAACGACTGCTCGGTTTGCCGCCCCCGTTGAATCCGCTGCCGTAAGAACCGCTCAGATCAATATGGCGCTCGCCGGTGTTGACCTTGGCTATATTGTAATCGTTCGTGTCGACCACAACACATTCGCGGATCAGCATCGGAATGTCAAACCCATCCTCATCCTGCACCAGTACGATATCTTTTCCCTGAAAGCCGGATACGATTCCGCCTCCCACTTCACTCAAAAATCTTACTTTATCACCAATTTTCATAATCAGATCTGCTTTTAATTTTACCAATCCATGTAATCTGCAAAATTAAGAAATATCTCTGAAGATTCCACAGAAAAGCCCCATTTTCTCGTTTCATCGCCCACAACGACACGCAGAAGAAGTTCAAGTTAGCCTCATAAAAAAATTCTATATACCTCCGAAAAGGCCATTCTTCCCCAAATATCAATGAATCCACGACGTGGATTTATTGAACCACGACGCAATTTAATCCGTTCATGACGCTGTTTGACAAATCACTGCCACAGTCCCATGTTTTCATTACAACGGCAAAAAGAACCGCATCAGTCCAAAATCATTATCTTGAGGCCATTTGCTCAAAAATTATTTTTCAATCAGGCAAACAAGCACGAGCCAGTGCCATGCCCAATTATCTTACTCATAAATTCCATTCTGGTAATCCTGCAAATATTGCGTAAAAGTCTTACCAGTATGCTGTTTGAAAAAACGCATCAGATGGCTGGGATCAGAAAAATGAAAATCATCCGCCAGTTGGCTGACCGTACGGTCATTGAACAGAAATTCATTTTTCAGTTCCTCCAACAAGCGTTGCTTGAGCAAATGATTGGCCGACACGCCAAACTGTGCCATGACCGAAGCATTCAACGTAATTCGGCTGATATGGAGACAATCAGCATATTCCTGAACCCGTTGCATCAGACGTATGTTTTGCTCCAGTAAATCTTTGAACTGGAAAGCATAATTGTTTTTTGGAACTTCCACGGGCAAATTATAAGCGGCTGCATACGCACGGTTAATAACCACAAGCAGGTAATAAAGCAGAGATGCAATCAAATTGTACGTGTCTGCTACAGGATGCAGCAGTTCGTATTTTATTTTGTCCAGCAAACGCGTATATTCTGCAAATTCATCGGGCGTATAATACACATAAGGCGGTGTATCCGTCTGATAGCAGTACAACAGGCGATAAACGAAAAATTTGTCGGCGATGAACGTACGCATAAAATCCTCACGGAAAATGAGGAATCTGTAGTCCACGACCGTTTCATCCACATGCCATTCCTGCTGTTGGTAAGGAGAGAGGAGAAGCAACATCCCATCATGCAAGGCTATCTTGCGATTATTCAACAACAAGAAACCATTTGCCTGATGGAAAAAAAAGAATTCGAAGAAATCTGTCTTGAAACGTTTGTACTCTGTCAACACACCGAAAATCTCTGCATTTCTTCCTGTATTAATATAAAAGTCCACGCCGCAACGTGTCTTGCTGAAAGGAACGGAGAAAAGGTGTTCGGAATTCATTGTTTCTGCCATAAGCAATTTGTTTTGTTCAGTGCAAAGATACTATATTATATGTTTTATCAAAATGGCATATATTCTTGTTTCTAAGGCATAGACTCATTAAGAAAATCCACCGAACTTTGCAATTGTAATCAACAAAAAAGGAATATCATCATGGAAAAGGAAACAAAGGTCAAACTGATAAGTAATGCCTCCTCAATAATCCAGAATAAGGGAAAGAACATCCTTATAGAACCGATGCCTGCAGAGAACATGACACGCAAACTGTCGAAATAAATTATCGAACTTACACTATGGAAACAGAAATAATCAGACAGATTGACGTACAAAGCGTTATGACCAAGTCATCTCTGCCGGTAGGCGGTTATTCGGTCAATCCTTACGTAGGATGCCCGCATGGCTGCAAGTACTGTTATGCGTCGTTTATGAAGCGTTTCACGGGGCACACCGAACCATGGGGTACATTTCTCGACGTGAAACATTGGAAGCCGATAACCAATCCGCACAAATATGATGGACAACGCATTGTCATTGGATCTGTGACGGATGGTTACAATCCCTTTGAAGAAGAGTTTCGCCGCACGCGGAAACTGCTCGAAGAACTTCGGGGTAGTCGTGCCGAAATCATGATTTGTACAAAGTCCGACCTCGTATTGCGCGATCTGGACCTGCTGAGAGAATTCCCGAAAGTAACGGTATCCTGGTCGGTTAATACACTCGACGAACAATTCCGCAGGGACATGGACAACGCCGTGAGTATCGCCCGTAGACTGAAGGCTATGGAACAAATCTATAGGGCTGGCATACGCACCGTATGCTTTGTCTCGCCCATATTTCCTGGTATAACCGACGTAAAAGCCATTATCGAAGAAGTAAAAGAATATGCCGACCTGATATGGCTGGAGAACCTGAACCTGCGTGGACAATTTAAAGGCGAAATCATGAATTATATCCGTGAAAAGTATCCGGCCCTTTTTCCATTGTATGAAGATATCTATAAACGGAAAAAGACAGATTATTGGCAATCATTGGAAAAAGACATTTCCGGTTATGCCCAGGCGCACGGTTTTCCCTATCGAATAAACGACCTTCCATATGGACGTTCGGAAAAAGGAATACCTATTCTTATAAATTATTTTTATCATGAAAAGATACGAATGAATAAACACTGAACGATTTCGTCTGAAAGAAAGTTTGCCGGAATTTTGATCGACCCAAAACCAAGCCCACTATCATAGTAAAGAAATTCAGCGGTTTTTCTTCAACTTTTGCTTATTTTTGCACAAACAACAACCGTATGTAATTATTATGAGAAAAGCAAGCAGAGAAATGGACCGCAGCTGGGCTCTGGAAGTCATGCGCAAAGCCCCATACATCACCGTAAGTTTCACACGTAAGGACGGGAGCGCTTATGGAGTCCCGCTTTCGCTGGCATGCACACAGGACGACGTGTGGTATTTTCACTGCGCTCCGGAAGGGGACAAGCTTGAAGCACTTGCCGCACATCCGGAAGTCTGTCTGTCGGCAGTCACGAAATGTGCACCGACAATAGGTCCGAAAGACGGCTCATTTACACTTCAATATCGTTCGGCAATTGCTTTTGGCAAGGCAGAACTGGTGACGGACGAACAGGAAAAAATCACTGCGCTCCGCGCCATCTGCATGCGTTTTCTACCCAAGCACATGGACGCCTTTGATGAGGCCATAGCCAGGAGTCTTCACCGGACTGCCGTTGTGAGAATCACCTTGACCACCGCTCCCACCGGAAAGCGCAAACAATATGACAAGAACGGAGAAGAAATGAAATATGGCAGAATAGAATAAGAAATGCCCCCGAAAGCTTATGGAGCAATACCTCCGAAAATCATTATGTTTATATATGTTGAAAA
>artificially_reared_2__coassemble_219_pt1 | contig 36193 bp, 30 predicted proteins | sample artificially_reared_2__metabat2_low_PE_008 | metagenome-assembled genome bin artificially_reared_2 | reverse complement strand
TAAGGTGGGCAGATTTTGTTTGGCCAAAGGGGTCAAATTTGTTTGGCTTTTCCATACGGGCATTGTTATGACAACATGCTGATACAGATGATTTTAATCTTTCATTGGTGGAATCCGTTAGCGTGGAAACTGAAGCATGAGCTTAGTGACGTTCATGAATATCAGGCCGATGAAGGTGTATTGAATCAAGGCATCGATGCAAAAACATATCAATTGTTATTGGTGAGGAATGCAGTAGGATCAAGGCTCTACTCTATGGCTTGCGGCTTTACTCACAGTTCACTTAAAAAACGTATATCTATGATGTCGAAAAAAAGAAACAGCAAATGGGTCCGGCTGCGTATTTTGTTGGCCGTACCTTTGGTCGCGGGGGTAGTATATATCTTTGCAAGGCCGGAAGTGAAAGGAACAGTTGCGGATTATCGGGCAACTTTTGAAGAAAAGACTCAAGGGAAGGCGAATTTTGGATTGGCAAAGGCTGATGTAGAACACCAGAGGGATACGGACAATCTGATGGCAGATAATATTGCATTGGAAAAGGCATGTATCCTGGAGTTGTGTTGCAATCAGCATAATCAGTTCCTTTGGGGACCTGAGATTAGTGCAAAGGAAAAAGTTTTTGTGGATTGGGAGACGATGACGGATGAGGTCAAAAAGAAACTGACCGATTCATTTATCAAGCAGTATTTGGAGCAGAAGCAGAAAATGGTTCCTATTGTCATTCGTATTGTGGCAGACCGTAATGCAAAGACCGAAGCGGTTAATATCGCTAAACAGAAACTGATAAAAGCGTATGGACTGGCCAGGCGGGAGCTTGCGGAAACTTATCCTCGTGAGCTGGTGGATAAATGTCTGATGCCTCATTTCTATTATGCTTCTCCGAAATCGTTTGCTGATATCCCAGCGGGTGTGGCCGATAAGAGCATTCCGTTGCCAGGATATGAAATCCGTTTTTTGGTAGATAATGTAGTGGTAAGTGAGTTGAAAGATTTTTCGTTGGATGAACTTTCATCGAAGGTCAAGCAGTTATGTGAGGACAACAAATCTGAAAATTTATCTGCTTCGTTAAAGGTGCCTTCGGATGCTTCCATTGGGGTGGTGTATGATATCAAGCTGGCTTTGCGCGAAGGATATGTGCTTCGGTTGAATCTTGTCCAAGATTAAGATTGCTTAGAATTCGAATTACTCAAGTTTCTGCCTTTTGTAGGAGACACTTGAGTAATTCGTTAACTCTAAAAATTTTTATTTACTGAATACCAGTAGTAGACAAAAATACTTTTAAGGAACGACAACCTAAGAAATCAGACAGTCGTTATTTGAAATGAAAGAAACATAAACTTGTACAGGTATAGAGTCATAAGAGGTCACTTGAACTCAGATTACCGTTTGACCTGCAACTTTTATAGGAGATGCTTGAAATGTACCTTTAGTAGTGGCGTCTTGCAACGTGTCAAATAAAGAGCCTTCATGGCCTTTTATTAGGTGTTCTTTAAAAATAGAGAGATGCTTTGAGGAAATAAAATCTCGCAGAATGGGCTTTTTGAAGGATGGCTACTAATTTTTTTGACGAGAGACTCACCAATGCAAATGCGGAATCATTCCATGCCAAAATTAAAAAACTGAGAGCCAACTTTAGAGGAGTGACTGATGTGAAATTCTTTCTCTTTAGGGTGGCAAAACTGTTTGCTTGATTTGTTAAATCCCCAAGAATAATGACTGATCCCTGATCCTCATATGAGCGTGGTGGTCCGAGAGGTCGGAAAACGAAAGTAGGAAGAAAACTACTTAGTTTTCCTCCTACTCAATTCTCTTGGTGATTCGTTTGGGGCTCGAACCCAAGACCCCAACATTAAAAGTGTTGTGCTCTACCAGCTGAGCTAACGAATCAGCCTCTTTGCTTTTTGCGAGTGCAAAGGTAATTCTTTTGTTTGATATATCCAAATAAATACTCTGAAATCTGCTTTTATTTAAAGAACAGTAACACAAATTTATTGATCATATTGTCCGGATGAATGGATTATGGAAGTGGAGGGTTGATATCCATCTGTGTTGTTTCTTCGATTGTTTTCTTTGGATGATGGTTTTCATTCCAGATCTTTTCGTTCCAGGCAATATATTGTTTATAATATGAGAGAATAAGCGTGGTCAGTGGGAGTGCAATGATCAATCCGATAATCCCTAACAGACTGCCCCAGATGGAAAGAGACAACAGGATAATGGCGGGGTTCAATCCCATGAGTTTACCCATGATCTTGGGAACTAAAATCATGTCCTGAATGGTTTGTACCACGATAAAAACGAGCATGGCCAGGAAAAGAATCATCCAGAAATTTTCGCCCGTATTACTTGCTTTGAGCAGGGCCAGCAAGATTGTCGGAATGAAGCCCACAACCTGAAGATAGGGAACTAAATTAAGAAATCCGATAAACAATCCTAAACCAATAGCTAAAGGATAGTCGATGATGAGGAAGCCGATGCTGAAGAGAATACCTACTAAAAAGGCTACAAGAGCTTGTCCTCTAAAATAGGCGTTCATGCCATGTTTTACGTCAATAGCCAGATTTTCAGCGAATTTTCTGTTTCTTTTGGGGATTAGCTTTAGCCATCCGTTAGACAATTTTTCGTAGTCAAGCAGGATGAAAAACATATAGAGCAAAGCTATCAGTGAGGTAATAAACCCGATGATCATGTCTACAGCCTGATAAACGACGGACCAAGCCTGACCAAATCCAACACGCAATGCCTCAATGACGTTTTTTTCATGAAGTAGTTTGATGATTGTATTTTGGTCGATATTTTCAACAAAAAACAATTCTATGGCGTTTTTTAAAGGACTGTCACTCCAATTTTCGGCCATAAATTCTGAAATAACCTCCCTGAATTTAAAAAACTCAGATACCAGAGAGGGTAAAATCAAGCTTAATATCCCTGTCAATAAGACCAAAACGACCAAAAAAGCCATAATAATGCTGATGATACGACTTTTTAGCTTTAACTTATATTGAAAAAAGCAAACGAGTGGATATAGCATATAGGCTATAAGCCATCCGACAAAAAATGGAATCAGCACATTGCTAAGCCGATTCAATATGTAAATGGCCAGGATTGCTCCTCCTATATACATGATTCCACGGACAAAGCGGTCAAACGTGATTTCTTTTCTCATTTTAAGAATGATTTCTTGAATATTGGTGCAAAAGTAATATTTCTCAGGGAGATTCAGGGTGAAATCAGATAGAAATAATAAACTTCTGTTAAAATATGGAATAATAGAATGAGGAACGCTATTTTATGCTTACATTTGCTTTTAACAAGATTAAATAGAAAAGGCATTATGGGGACGCTTTATATCGTTCCGACACCGGTTGGCAATTTAGAGGATATAACCTGTCGGGCATTGCGGGTGCTTCGTGAAGTGGATTTGATTCTGGCAGAAGATACACGGACAACAGGTAATTTGCTTCGTCATTTTGAGATCAAGAATGCTATGGTGTCTTATCATAAGTTTAATGAGCATCAGACTGTTCAGGGAATAGTAGCAAGATTGAGCAATGGCGAAAATATCGCAGTGGTTTCTGATGCTGGGACACCAGGAATCTCTGATCCGGGCTTTTTGATTGCTCGGGAAGCGATCAAGGCGGATATCGAAGTAATTTGTCTGCCGGGTGCTACTGCCTTTGTTCCGGCTTTGGTCGCTTCAGGTTTACCTTGTGATCGGTTTTGCTTTGAAGGTTTTTTGCCTCCGAAGAAAGGGCGGCAGACTCGTTTGGAGTTTCTTGCCGAAGAGACCCGTACCATGATTTTTTATGAATCGCCACATCGTGTCCTGAAGACCTTGGAACAGTTTGTCGCATTCTTTGGAGGTGCGCGTGAGGTTTCTGTCTGCCGGGAAATTTCCAAGATTCATGAAGAAAGTATTCGGGGTAGTTTAGAAACAGTTGCGGCGTATTTTCGGGCTCATGAACCCCGGGGAGAATTCGTGATTGTTCTGGCAGGGGCGGAAGATAAAAAGGAAAAGAAAAATCGAAAATATCGTACTGAGGAAGACGATACGGAAGAAGATTAACCATAAAAATTATGATTATGAAGAAAATTATTCTTATGGCAGCATGTGTCATGGTTCTGGCTGCCTGTGATAACGGAGCAACAAAGCGTGCTGCTCAGGAACGTGATTCTTTAATGCAGGTGATCGATGCAAAGGATAGCGAATTAAATGAAATCATGGGTACTCTGAATGAAATTCAGGATGGTTTCAAGAAAATCAATGAAGCAGAAGGGCGTATTACCGTGGCCGACGGTAATGTGGAGTCGGCCACAAGTAAGGAGGTCATTCGCGAAAACATGCAGTTTATTCAGGAAACGATGGCGCAGAACCGCGAGATGATCGCTAAATTGAAAGATAAACTGCGCACCAGTAGCATTAATTCCGAGAAGTTAAAACAAACTGTAGAACGGCTGAATAAAGAACTTGAGGAGCAGGGGGCACGTATAAAAGAGTTGGAAATCCAGTTGGCAGAAAAGGATATTCTGATTGCTCAGCAGGGAGCTGCTATTGACAGCCTGAATACTAATGTGGCCAATCTTTCTGCTGAAAATGCCAATAAGAGTCAGACTGTTGCCGAGCAGGATAAAATGTTGAATACTGCCTGGTATGTTTTTGGAACGAAGGCTGAACTAAAGGAGCAAAAGATTTTGAAGGATGGAGATGTTTTGCAGTCTGGCGATTTCAATAAGGACTATTTTTCCAAGATTGATATACGGTATGACAAGGTGATCAAATTATACTCCAAGAGTGCCAAGTTGCTGACTAATCATCCGGCTGGAACCTACAAATTACAGAAGGATAAAAACAATCAGTATGTTCTGCATATTACCAATCCGGCTGAATTTTGGAGTGTAAGTAAATATTTGGTTGTTTTGGTAAAATAATAGTTTGCTGTTTAAAGTCAGCTTTTCCAACATAAAGGAAAGAGCATACAGCAAATTCAGCAGAATCATAAGATGCCTTCTGAATCAAGACGTCTTATGATTCTGCTTTTTTAGTACCTATGTGTTTTTTCTATGGAGTGGGATCCGTTTTATGAGAATATGTCGGATTAGTCCAAGGATTGTTTTTGCTGGTCAGAAAAAGTGTGTGTATGTTGTTTTTCGTTTGCATCTGTTCTGCCATTTATTTATATTTGTAAGCAAAACAATGTAATAACTGCATGAAGGAATTTGTAATATCAGAAGCGCAGGCGGAAACGGCTGTTTTAGTCGCATTGATTACTCCGCAGCAAGATGAACGCAAAACGAATGAGTATTTGGATGAATTGGAATTTCTGGCTGATACTGCCGGAGCCGTGACGGTAAAGCGCTTCACCCAAAAGGTTGCCGGACCGAGTGCGGTGACTTATGTCGGTAAGGGGAAACTTGAGGAAATCCGAGCCTATATTGAGGCCGAGGAGGAGGCAGAACGTGAAATCGGGATGGTGATCTTTGACGACGAGCTTTCTGCCAAACAGATCCGAAATATAGAAAATGTACTGAAGGTGAAGATTCTGGATCGTACGTCGCTGATTCTGGACATCTTTGCCATGCGTGCCCAGACTGCCAACGCCAAAACACAGGTCGAGCTGGCCCAGTACCGTTATATGCTACCCCGTCTTCAACGCTTGTGGACACACCTGGAACGTCAGGGCGGCGGTTCCGGATCGGGTGGCGGAAAAGGTTCTGTTGGTTTGCGCGGACCGGGAGAAACGCAGCTGGAGATGGACCGTCGTATCATTCTGAACCGTATGGCTCTGCTGAAACAGCGTCTGGCTGATATAGACCGTCAGAAGACGACACAACGAGGTAATCGAGGACGTATGATTCGTGTTGCTTTGGTTGGATATACCAATGTGGGAAAAAGCACTTTGATGAATTTACTGGCCAAAAGTGATGTGTTTGCAGAAAACAAATTGTTTGCAACACTCGATACAACGGTACGTAAGGTCATTGTTGATAATTTACCGTTTTTGTTATCCGATACCGTGGGCTTTATCCGCAAGCTGCCTACAGATCTGATCGATTCGTTTAAAAGCACTCTGGATGAGGTGCGTGAAGCAGATTTGTTGCTGCACGTAGTGGATATTTCTCATCCTGATTTTGAGGAGCAGATAAAAGTTGTAGAGAAAACGCTGGCCGACTTGAAGTGTAGTGACAAACCGACGATGTTGGTCTTTAATAAGATTGACGCCTATCGTTGGGTAGACAAGGCACCGGACGATCTGACGCCTCCGACAAAAGAAAACGTTTCTTTGGCGGAACTGATGAAAACTTGGATGGCCAAGCTTAATGAGAACTGTATTTTTATTTCTGCACGGGAGAAGACAAATATAGAGGAATTTCGAAAGACGCTTTACGACCGGGTGCGTGAGCTGCACGTGCAAAAGTATCCTTATAATGATTTTTTGTTTCAGAAATATGATGAAGATGAAGAATCTTAAAACATGGTTTGCCTATGAAAGCTTATCGGAAACTTACAGAAGAGGAGATTTCTTGTCTGAAAGCACAGTCTTGTCTCGCTGACAGCTGGGAAGAAATTGAGGTCGCGGAGCATTTCAGCACGGAATATGTTCACCATACGCGTTTTTCGGGACATGTCCGTCTCGGTGTATTTGAGGAGGTCTTTACGTTGGCCGGAGGAATAACGAAACATTCCGGTTTGCGTCATGTTACCTTACATCAGGTAACCGTCGGAGATAACTGCCTGATTGAAAATGTGAAGAACTATATAGCCAATTATGTAATTGGAGATCATACCTTCATAGAGAATGTAGACATTATCTTGGTCGACGGGAAAAGTCGTTTTGGCAATGGCGTAGAAGTGGCGGTACTCAATGAAACTGGCGGTCGTGAGGTCTACATGCACGATCATCTTTCGGCACATCAAGCTTACTTTATGGCGCTTTACCGGCATCGTCCGCAGCTGATCAGCCAGATGAAGAAGATGATTTTGAATTATGCCGATGAGAGAGCTTCCGAAACGGGAACGATTGGAAGTCATGTTACGATTGTGGACTCCGGCTATATCCGGAATGTGTGCATTGGCGATTATTGTAAGATTAAAGGAGTCGGTCGTTTAAAGAATGGAACGGTGAACAGCAACGAAGCAGCGCCGGTACATTTGGGACAAGGGGTAATTTGTGATGATTTCATTATTTCAAGTGGTGCGCATGTTCAGGATGGAACTATGCTGACCCGTTGTTTTGTTGGTCAGGCCTGTCATTTGGGACATACTTATTCCGCTTCGGATTCGTTGTTTTTCAGTAACTGTCAGGAAGAAAACGGTGAGGCTTGTGCTATTTTTGCCGGTCCGTTCACGGTTACTCATCATAAGTCGACATTACTTATAGCGGGTATGTTTTCGTTCATGAATGCGGGTTCCGGTTCCAATCAAAGTAATCATATGTATAAATTAGGGCCGATCCATCAAGGCGTGTTGGAACGTGGTGCGAAGACGACGTCTGATTCTTATATTTTGTGGCCTGCGCGCATTGGTGCTTTTTCTTTGGTGATGGGGCGGCATGTGCATCATCCGGATACGTCTGATTTACCCTTTTCTTATTTGATTGAGGATAAAAATACGACTTATTTGGTTCCGGGGGTCAATTTGCGCAGCGTAGGAACCATTCGTGATGCGCAGAAATGGCCGAAACGGGATAAACGGACAGATCCGCATCGCTTGGATCAGATCAATTATAATCTGTTAAGTCCATATACGATCCAAAAGATGATGAACGGGAGCCGTATCCTGAAAGATCTGATACGGGTCTCCGGTGAGACATCCGAAATTTATTCTTATCAAAGTGCGAAGATCAAGAACAGTTCCTTGAATAAAGGCATTAAGTTTTATGAGACGGCCATTCAGAAATTCTTGGGAAATTCCGTAATCAAGCGCCTTGAAGGTCAGGATATTCCCGATGACACCGTGTTGCGGGCACGTTTGTTGCCCGATTGTCCTGTCGGAAAAGGGGAATGGGTGGATATATCCGGTCTGATAGCTCCGAAAAGTGAAATCGAACGTCTGATGGACGATATTGAACGCGGAACAGTATGCCGCGTAGAGCAGATGCATAGCCGTTTTGCAGAAATGCATGCCCGATATTACGTTTATGAATGGACTTGGGCGTATGACAAGATGCTGGAATTTTATGGTTTAAATCCCGAATCCATTACTCGTAAGAACATTATCGAAATCGTGCAGCGCTGGCAAGCTGCTGTTGTCGGACTGGACCGTCTGGTCTACGAAGATGCCAAGAAAGAGTTTTCATTAACCTCCATGACCGGTTTTGGCGCAGATGGCGATCGGGAAGAGCAACGCATGGATTTTGAGGAAGTGCGCGGCGAATTTAGCAGTAATCCTTTTGTAACGGCTGTGCTGGAGCATATCCGGGCGAAAACAGAGCTGGGTGATGAACTGATCCGACGTTTACAGGCTGGGACCGGGATTTAAGGAAAGTTTTCAGTGATGACCGACCTTATGTCAGGAATACTTCGTATCTTTGCTCTGATAAAAATCAATAAACGATCAACTAATAAAATAAACGATTATGGCAAATGCACCGGAATTCAAGTATGCTCCTATGTTCCAGAGAGGAAAGGACAATACAGAATACTATCTGCTGACCAAAGACTATGTGTCTGTCAGCGAGTTCGAGGGAAAACCAATCCTGAAGATTGCTCCCGAGGGTTTGACCGCTATGGCCAATGCTGCTTTCCGTGATGTTTCATTCATGCTGCGCCGCTCACATAACGAGCAGGTAGCCAAGATCCTGAAAGATCCCGAAGCCAGTGAGAATGATAAATATGTGGCTCTGACTTTCCTGCGTAACGCGGAAGTGGCTGCCAAGGGCGTATTGCCTTTCTGCCAGGATACGGGTACAGCCATTATTCACGGCGAAAAGGGTCAGCAGGTGTGGACCGGGTACTGCGATGAGGAGGCTCTGTCTAAGGGTGTCTACAAGACCTATACCGAAGAGAACCTGCGCTACTCTCAGAACGCTCCGCTCAGCATGTATGAGGAAGTTAATACCAAGTGCAACCTGCCGGCACAGATCGACATCGAGGCTACACAGGGTATGGAATATGAGTTCCTGTGTGTGACTAAGGGCGGTGGTTCTGCCAACAAGACTTACTTGTATCAGGAAACCAAGGCCATCCTGAATCCGGCCACTCTGGTTCCGTTCCTGGTGGAGAAGATGAAGACTCTGGGTACAGCCGCTTGTCCTCCTTATCATATCGCCTTTGTAATCGGCGGTACTTCTGCCGAGAAGAACCTGCTTACGGTGAAGTTGGCTTCTACGCACTTCTACGATACACTGCCTACTACCGGCGACGAGACCGGTCGTGCATTCCGTGACTTGGAGTTGGAGAAGCAGGTATTGGACGAGGCACACCGCATCGGTCTGGGTGCCCAGTTCGGCGGAAAATACTATGCACACGACGTGCGTATCATCCGTTTGCCGCGTCACGGAGCTTCCTGTCCGGTAGGTCTGGGCGTTTCCTGTTCTGCCGACCGTAACATCCGCTGTAAGATCAACAAGGACGGTATCTGGATTGAGAAGCTGGATTCAAATCCGGGCGAACTGATTCCGGAAGAACTGCGTCAGGCAGGTGAGGGCAATGCCGTGAAGATCGACCTGAACCGTCCGATGAACGAGATCCTGGCCGAGTTGGATAAATATCCTGTTGCCACTCGTCTGAGTCTGAACGGTACGATTATCGTAGGTCGTGACATCGCTCATGCCAAACTGAAGGAAAGACTGGATCGTGGTGAGGATCTGCCTCAGTACATCAAGGATCATCCGATCTACTATGCCGGTCCGGCCAAGACTCCTGCCGGTATGGCTTGTGGTTCTATGGGTCCGACTACAGCCGGACGTATGGATCCTTACGTAGACCTGTTCCAGAGCCACGGTGGCAGCATGATCATGCTGGCCAAGGGTAACCGTAGTCAGGCCGTTACCGATGCGTGCAAGAAGCACGGCGGTTTCTACCTCGGTTCGATTGGTGGTCCTGCTGCGATTCTGGCACAGAACAACATTAAGAGCATTGAGTGCGTAGAATATCCGGAACTGGGTATGGAGGCTATCTGGAAGATTGAAGTAGAGGACTTCCCGGCATTCATCCTGGTGGACAACAAGGGTAATGACTTCTTCAAGCAGATCAAGCCTCGTTGCACCGGAAACTGCGGTAAATAATAAACCGTGCAGTGTGGAGAATCCTCTTCAGAATGGGGGAGTTTCCTGCCAACTGCCTTTTTGAATTCTGAGGCAGATCATACCTCTATCGTATGACCTGTCTCAGATTTTTTTTAAAAGTCAATAACATGAAAACAAAGTTTTTTTCGCTGCTTGCGGCCTGTCTGTTTGCCGGAAGTCTTTTTGCAGACAATCTCTTCGGTAAGGTGCAGGGAGTGGAAAGCGGAAGTATCATCATTTATAAGTTTGATTTAAGTAAAGGAAAGGCCCTGAAACCGGATACGGTGGCTTTGAAAGACGGCACCTTTTCTGTGACCCTACCTGAGAGTTTGCTGAGAATCAACATCATGGCCAAACCCACGGGCAATTCCATGCCGGCACTGATGATGACGGCACGTAATTCTTATATCTTCATTCCCGGTGATCAGTTGCGAGTTAATGGTGATATCCATTCCCTGACTCCTTCCGGTACCCGTTTGTATGAAGAATTGGGCGCCTGCCGCGAGGTGAACGAACTGTGGGCGAAGGCCGACTCTGTGCAGCGTGCTATGGGGTCTTATTATCGGGATCAGGAAAAAAACAAGGAAGTTCTGAACCGGATGCTGACCCAACTGGAAGGTATTTTGGCCGATCAAGTGGTTGCCGCCAAGGAAGTGGTAGCTCGTCAGCCTGGTAGCCTGGCTGCCGCTTATTTGGTGACGCAGATGCCTTTGCCGGATGCCGTAGCACAGATGGACAAACTGAGTCCGGAGATCCGTCAGGGAACCTTTAAACCTGTTTTTGAAAAGTTGCGTAATGACTATGAACTGGCACAAAAACGGGCCGAAGCACAGAAATCCCTGGTTCCTGGAATGAAGGCACCCGATTTTCGACTCCGGGACATCAAGGGGCAGGAGTGCACGCTGGCCGACTTCAAGGGCAAGTATGTGCTGCTCGATTTCTGGGGCACCTGGTGCGGATGGTGTATCAAGGGCATTCCACAGATGAAGGAATATTATGAGAAATATAAAAGCCTTGTGGAATTCGTCGGTATCTGCTGTAATGATACGGAGGATAAGTGGCGTAATGGGGTGAGCAAGTATACCTTACCCTGGACTAATCTCTATAATGGCTACGATAGGGAGGTGACGACGCTTTATGCCGTATCCGGTTACCCGACCAAGGTGCTGATTGATCCCGAAGGAAATCTGGTACAGATTTTTGTGGGAGAGTCTCAGGAACTTTATCAGAAACTCGACCAACTATTTACTAACCTATAATAAATTGTAATTACCTTTATGAAAAAAATCAAAAGATTTGTTTTACTGGCCTGCAGTGTATTCTGCCTGTCGAGTGTCTTATGGGCGCAGAATGCCAAACCATTTGTCGTTCCGGAACTGAAGGAATGGAAAGGTGGTGACGGACAATTTGTACCGACCGCATCGTCACGCATTGTTTGTACTTCCGGCGAGGCCGAGCTGCTGCGTGTGGCCGAAGCTTTTGCATCCGACTACGAGGAGATGTTCGGAGTGCGTATGCCGGTATCCGTCGGCAAGGCCGTTGCCGGTGACTTTGTATTCCAACTCAAGGCCGACCGCAAGATGCCGCATGAAGGCTACGACATCCGGATCTCCGATCGGGTGCTGGTTTCCGCACCGGAGGCCTCGGGCGCTTTCTGGGCCACCCGTACGCTGTTGCAGATGACCGAGCAGTCGGATACCCGCAGTCTGTCCAAGGGAACCATGCGCGACTTCCCGAGCTATGCCGTACGTGGCTTCATGCTCGACTGCGGACGTAAGTTTTTCACTATCGATTTCCTGCGTGATTATGTGAAGTTCATGGCTTACTATAAGATGAATACCTTCCAGGTTCATCTGAACGACAACGGTTTCAAACAATATTTCGAGAATGACTGGAACAAGACCTATGCCGCCTTCCGTCTGGAATGCGATACGTATCCGGGTTTGACCGCCGAGGATGGTTTCTACACTAAGCAGGAGTTCATTGACTTGCAGAAACTGGCCGAGAATAATTATGTGGAGATCATTCCGGAAATTGACGCTCCGGCACATTCTCTGGCTTTTGCACACTATAAGCCCGAGATCGGCAGTCAGACTTATGGCATGGATCACCTGGACTTAGGTAATCCGGAAACTTATAAGTTCATGGACGGTCTGTTCAAGGAATATCTTGAAGGCGACAATCCGGTATTCCGCGGCAAACGGGTGAATATCGGTACCGATGAATATTCCAATAAGGACAAGAAGGTTGTGGAGCAGTTCCGCGCCTTTACCGACCATTACATCAGGTTTGTGGAGAAGTACGGCAAGCAGGCCTGTGCCTGGGGCGCACTGACCCATGCGCAAGGCGATACGCAGGTGAAGGCAGACAACGTGATTCTGAACATCTGGCACAATGCCTTCGCTCAGCCGCGCGACATGAAGAAACTGGGTTACAAGATGATCACCATTCCCGACGGGCTGACTTATATTGTGCCTCAGGCCGGTTACTATTATGATTATCTGAACTGTCAGTATCTGTATGAGAATTGGACACCGGCCGTGGTGGCCAATGAGGTGTTCGACGAGCAGGATCCGTCTATTTTGGGCGGTATGTTTGCCGTTTGGAACGACCATGTGGGCAACGGCATCTCCATGCAGGATGTGCACCACCGTGCGTTCCCGGCCATGCAGACCATGGCGGTGAAGATGTGGACTGGTAAGGACACCAAGTTGCCTTATGCCGAGTTCAACCAGAAGCGTATGGTTCTGAGCGAGGCACCGGGCGTGAATATCCTGGGACGTATCGGAAACGGCAAGGAACTGGTGTATGAGGCAGACGCCGTATATCCGGGTATGAAGACTCCGCATCGCGAAATCGGTTACGATTATACCGTAAGCTTTGACGTGGAGGGAACGGATGAGGCCAAGGGAACGGAACTGTTCCGCTCACGCGATGCCGTGTTCTATCTGGCCGATCCGGTCAGCGGTATGCTGGGTTATGCCCGCGACGGTAACCTCTATACCTTCGGCTACCGTGTAAAACCGGGTAAGGTAAACCTGGCCATTGAGGGCGACAGTCAGGCCACCCGCCTTTACATAAACGGTAAATTAGTGGAGGAGCTGGGCAAGCGCACCTTATATTATAACGAAGGTGGTAAGGATAAGATGTACACTTCCAGTACCTTGGTCTTCCCGTTGGAGCAGGCCGGAAAGTTCTCCAGTCGTATCAGTAATCTGAAGGTTTACAATTACAAATTGCATGAAGTCAAGTAAGGGAGTGGCTGGACTCAATTTGAACATCACAGGCATAACTTGATTTCTTAAAAAGTAAGAATCGTATCATTACTCAAAAACAGAGTTTGATACGATTCTTTTTCGTTTTTTAAAGTTCTCAGCTGGAACTTCCCGAGAGATCTACTCTCCTTTGGTATATGTTGATCTCCTTTTCCTTTCGGGAGACAGTCAGAGTTTTTTATTCCAAGATGTCTTTTATGTCCTCTTTTCCTAACTTGGAGATACGTTCCCGCATGGCCGTGTCGCCTTTCAGATTCTGTAACTTATAATAGTCCATGAATCCTATATTGCCATCACGCAGCGCCTGTGCCAAAGCCTTAGGAACTTCGGCTTCCGCCTGAATCACTTCTGCACGGGCCTCTTCTGCCTTAGCCTTCATTTCCTGTTCGGCTGCTATGGCCATAGCGCGTCGTTCCTCGGCTTTGGCCTGGGCAATATTCTTGTCTGCATTGGCCTGATCGATTTGAAGGGTAGCTCCGATATTTTTGCCCACGTCAATGTCAGCAATATCGATGGATAGGATTTCAAATGCCGTACCGGCATCCAGACCTTTTTTCAGAACTAATTTGGAAATGGAATCCGGATTCTCGAGCACTTGCTCGTGATTTTCTGCTGAGCCAATGGACGATACAATGCCTTCGCCTACACGTGCCAGAATGGTATCTTCACCGGCACCACCCACTAATTGGTGGATGTTGGCCCGAACGGTAACTCTTGCTTTGGTAATTAGTTGAATGCCGTTCTTGGCTACCGCTGCTACCGGCGGAGTGTCGATAACTTTGGGGTTGACGGAGGTTTGAACCGCTTCAAAAACATCTCGTCCGGCGAGGTCAATGGCTGTCGCCTTTTCGAAAGGCAGATCAATGTTCGCTTTCGAAGCTGATACTAAAGCATGTACCACGCGCTGCACATGCCCGCCTGTCATGTAGTGGGCTTCCAGATTGTCGCGGGTCACGTTGGTCAGCCCAGCTTTGTGCGCTTCGATGAGGCTCGGTACGATAATGCCGGGAGGAACGTTGCGGATACGCATCAGGAAGAGCTGAAGCAGAGAGATGTGCACTCCGGATACTTTTGCCGACAGCCATAGAAAGAACGGAACAAAATGAAAGAAAACGGCTAATACGATGATGACGGCCACGGAAATGATCAACGGGCCAAAAAACATGGGTTCCATAATTGTTTGTTTTTAAAGAATTGATTGTTTTGAGTTCTGAGTGATTGGATTAAGGAGGAAGTCGTGGCTCTATAACGATGTTGTGCAGTTTGCGTGGCAAATATCAGTTGATACGTTTTACCCACACCTGGCCTTCAATTACCCGGCAGATGACGACCGGGGTCTTTTCCTCAATAAAACCGTCGGCTGATTGAACTTGGACAATTTTTCCGTCGAAATCGGCATTGCCGATCAGGGCGAGCCGGGTAAGTGCAATGCCCCGGTCGCCAATCTGTACGGAAAGTTGCTCAGCCGTAGCCGATGTAGAGTCTATGGTCCGTTTCAGGGAAATCTTGTCCAGTGCTTTTGAACGGAGCATCCAGATTCCGAGCAGCAGGCAGACGATAAGTGATGCCGCCAGTACGGTGATTCCAATGCTGAGGCCGAACTGATCGAACACCAGAAAGTTGGCACCTATCAGACAGCCTGCAGCTGCTATGCCTCCCAGACTTGTCCCTGGAATGATGAATATTTCCAGTGCCATGAAAAATACGCACAAGACAAAAAGGACGCAGATAAATAAAATTTCCATAATGACTTTGATTATAATTTACGGCACGATGCTCTTTCTGGCTTCTTCGAAGATTCCTGCAGCCAGCCGGTTTTTAATATCCTTGCCGGTATTTGTCTTCGTTTTTGTCATCGAGCATGCTTAAGTAGGACTGATAGCGGCTTTGGCTGATATATTGTTCTTCGACGGCCTGACGTACGGCACAGCCGGGTTCGTGCGTGTGTGTACAATTGTTGTATTTGCAGTTTGCGGATATTGCAAAGATTTCCTTGAAATAATGAGCCACTTCCTCTCTTTCCATGTCGAATGTACCGAATCCCTTGATGCCCGGAGTGTCGATGATGTATCCGCCTTCCGGCAGGGGAAACATTTCACTGAATGTGGTGGTGTGCATGCCGGTATCGTGTGCAGAGGAGATTTCTGCCGTCTTTACCTGAACTTCGGGCAGCAGAGCATTGAGCAGCGTTGATTTTCCAACTCCCGAATGACCAGAAAACAGTGTTGTTTTTCCTTGAAGTTGTTGGCGTAGGGGCGTGATGCCTTCACCCGTTAAGGCAGAACAGACAAAGCAGGGGTAGCCGATCGTGGTGTAGAGATGTACCAAAGCGTCCAGATAGTGCCGTTCATGTTCGTCATAGCAGTCTGTTTTGTTGAAAATCAAGCTGACAGGAATCCGATAAGCTTCGGCCGAAGCCAGAAAACGGTCGATAAAGGTGGTCGAAGTTTCCGGATGACTGACCGTGATGATGAGAAAAGCCATGTCGATATTGGCGGCAAGGATATGGCTTTGTTTAGACAGGTTCGAGGCCTTCCGGATGATATAGTTCTTGCGGTCCTCGATAGCATGAATAAAGGCAGTACCCTCGGCATTTCTGGTGATGTGAACAAAATCTCCTACTGCTACCGGGTTTGTACTTCGAATGCCTTTCAGACGAAAGTTGCCTTTGATTTTACAGTCAATAAGCTGGTTGTCGTCAGTTTTGACGACATACCAGCTTCCGGTATTTTTGATGACGAGTCCTCTCATTTGGACTATACGGTCATGATTTCTTTTTCTTTGGCTGCCAGCAGGGCATCAATTTGCTTGATGGCTTTGTCGTGCCGTTTCTGAAGTTCATTTTCGGCATCTTTTTCCAGATCTTCGCTCAGACCGTCCTTGATGGCTTTTTTCAGTTTGTCAATGGTGTCCCGTCGGGTATTGCGGACACTGACTTTGGCCGTTTCAGTTTCTTTGCTGCACTGTTTGGCTAAGCTGCGGCGTCGTTCCTCGGTCAATGGGGGAATACCTAAACGGATAATCTCTCCGTTGTTTTCCGGCATAATGCCCAGATCGGAGTCGATGATGGCTTTTTCGATAACACGAAACATGTTCTTGTCCCACGGCTTGATGGCTATGGTGCGTGCATCAGGTGTGTTGATGGCTGCTACATTGTTCAGGGGTACCATGGAACCGTAAGAGTCCACGCGGATACCGTCCAGAATGCGTATGTCTGCTTTACCGGCCCGGATATGTGCCAGAGAATCTTCGAGATATATAATAGCTTCGTCCATTTTTTCCTGAGCTTCGTTCAGGCATGATTTTACGTCGATCATATTGTTTTTCTTTAAATGTTTGATGATAAAATGTGATAGTGGAACAAAAATAGAATATTTTTTCCTTTTTCACAATACGCATGTGCAGATAAAACAGAAAAATAAATATCTTTGTAGCGAAATCGTTTATGTTTAACCTTAAAAATATCGGTTGTGATCAATCGTGAGGCATATAGTTCGCTGGTACTGCCTTTGCTGGATCAAATGCAGTCCATAACATTGGACCAGATGCATGGTATACGGCTGATGAACCGTACGGATACTAAATTTGTTACTGACTTTGACCATTTATACCGGATGGTGGAAAAGATTCGTGATACCTATTATGTTCAGGAGGTTGACTGCCTGCGTGTTGCCGATTATCAAACGGTTTATCTGGACCTGCCGGATCATGGATATTATGTGATGCACCATAATGGTAAGTTTCCCAGACAGAAAGTGCGTGTACGTACTTATCGGGATTCGGATATCAGCTTTCTGGAGATCAAGCAGAAAAACAATCATGGGCGTACGCGTAAGGTCAGGATGATGGTGCCTGATCCGGATCGTCTGTTGGAGGCGGGGAGCGATCTGTTCCTGAATGAAAATCTGCATGTGCGCCTGTCAGAGCTGAATCCAACTCTTGTCAATCACTTTCAGCGTATTACGTTCGTCAATGTGGCTAAGACGGAAAGACTTACCATTGATCTGGATCTTCATTTCCATAATCTGGAAACCGGCGTGAAGGTTTATATGGGAAATTTGGTTATCATCGAACTGAAACGTGACGGACATCTGCCGTCTCCCGTCTTACCTGTGTTGCGTGAGCTCCGGATTCGCCCGTTAGGATTTAGCAAGTACTGTATCGGTTCTGCTTTGACGAATGCTGCATTGAAGTGTAATCGTTTTAAACGCCGCATACATGATATACAGAAACGAACGAAGGGATATATTTATTCATGACCATACATTTAAAAATACATGGAAGACTTTTTTTTCTTTGAACCACTGATGTTGGGCGGAGATCCGGTATTGGACATACGCGGATTAATTGAAATGCTGGCGCGTTTTCTGATGAATATGTTGGCCGTAGGTATTATTGTGCGTTGTTTTTATTATCCCAAGAGCTTGCGGCGGGATTATTATTTCACGTTTATGCTCATTTCCGTGAGTATCTTTATGCTGGTCTATTACATGGAAGGTGCCAAGCTGAAAGTCGGGGCAGCGTTGGGCTTGTTTGCTATATTTGGCATCATACGTTATCGTACGGAAGCAGTTCCGATTCGTGAAATGACTTATTTGTTCTTTTTAGTGGCACTTTCTGTAGTTAATGGTATGGCCGAAGAGATGAGCTTGCTGGAACTTTTGGTGCCGAACCTTATTTTTATTGGAGTTGCCTGGCTTTTTGAGAGCAATAGGATGGTGCGTCATGTGTCCAGCAAGATTGTTTGTTATGATAAGATAGATCTGGTTGTTCCTGAACGGAGGACGGAATTGACTGCCGATTTGGAACAACGGACCGGCTTGAAGATTCTTCGGCTGGAAGTAGGTGCGATAGATTTTCTACGCGATAGTGCTTTGATTCGTATTTATTATGAATCTGAAACAGGTCGTGCGAATTCTATGGAACATGTTGAACGAATGCCTAAAACATTTGAATCATGAGAATCTTCAGTTATTTCTTAATGGTAATTTTGGTTGTATTACCCTTGCAACAGTCTGCGGCTCAGGATGATTTCGGACTGTGGACAGAGATCAGCGTATCTAAAGCCTTACCTCATAATCTTGAGCTTTCGTTTGAAGGCGAGTATCGAATGGCCGATAGGGTGCGTCAGACCGATCGAATTGGAGGAACGCTCAGTTTGAGTTACAAGGCGACAAAATTTATGAAGTTTCAGGCCGGTTATGCCTTTTTGTATTCTTATAATCCGGAGGAACGGAAAGAAAAGTATGAGCAAGATGTAGAGGATCCGTTTTTTTGGGAAGGATACAATCTGACGGAAGCCTATTGGTCGCCTCGTCATCGTTTTAAGGCAGATGTGACTTTTGACAAGAAGTTTTTTAAATGCATTAAGGTGTCTTTGCGTGAGCGCTATCAGTATACCTTTCGTCCCGAACAGGAAATACCGCGTCAGAAGTACCGTTTCTTTGAGAACGAACTTAAACCCGGATATCCTGTGTCTGATCCTGATGTAAAACATGAAAAGCAGACACACAAACTTCGTTCTCGTCTGGAGATCGAGTACGACAAGAAAAAGTGTGATTGGCAGCCGTTTGTTTCTTTTGAATTCTATAATGATCTTCAGAACAGAATGCGTTGGGACGAATATAAGGCAATGGCCGGAACTTCCTATAAGTTTTCAAAAAAACATAAAGTAAAGGTCGCCTATTTGTATAATGTAGAAAAAGAAGAACATCCTTATGCTGCGCGTCATGTCCTCGTATTGGGATATGATTTCAAGTTTTAGGGAAGGATAATCATTGGTTTTGTTTGTAAAAAAGAGTAAATATATTCCATGATTCTATGAAGAAAACAAATTTATTATGTCGGACTTTTTGGGCCATGATACTCGGGGGATGCTCGACCGGACTGCAAGCAGATGATTATGGCTGGTTCCGGTTAGTGTCTGATGGTGAGACTGTGGAATGGCCTGTTGCAGCATTACGGAAGATCACTTTTTCTTTTGATGGAAACATGCATGTGGAAACAGGATCAGGAGTTCGCAGTTTTTCCTGCGCAGCTTTGGAGAAAATGTATTTTGCCGGGCAAAGTACCGGTATGGTATCTCAAGTGACATATGGCCGGATCCAGCAGGTTGCTCCGTATGCAGTTGCTTTTCCACCGACAGCTGCAGGCGGACAGGTTGAAGTATTTCGTGCTGATGGTATCAGGGTCCGTATGTTTCGTATAGGGCCGGCTGGAGGTACGTTTGTTTTGGAAGGCCTGTCTCGGGGCATTTATGTGATTCGTTTTGCCGGTCAAACCCTTAAATTTATATGTTCATGATCAATAGCTGTCGTTTCCAGTTGAGGAGCTTGTTGCTGCTCGTGTGTGTCTTTATGGTTTCATTGGTTTCTGCACAGCAATATTTTTATTTGTGGCAGAATGGCCATTACACGCGTTTCGATCGTTCACAGGTTGGAGAAATGCCCTTTACGGTTATGGGCTCTTATTTGACCATCGGCGATAAGACTTATGATGTTCTGACGATCGATAGTCTGACGTTTTCATCTCCGGTACTTGACCTGACCGGAAAGGTGGTCGTCCGTTATTCCGGCAGTACGGCGACGGTGACTGTCCCGACGGATGTTTCCGGAGTGACTTATCAGATAGATGGTGCTCACGTCACGTTGACTTCCACAAATACAACTGATGAATTGGAGTATGTTCTTCAAGGAGAAACACCGGATGGATCTTTGCTTTACTATGGCGACTATAAGTGTAAGTTTTACCTGAACGGACTGAATATGACTTCTGGAAAAGGAGCGGCCTTAGATATTCAGTGTGGTAAGCGTATTGAATTGATTCTTCAGGATGGTACCGACAATTTCCTTACAGATTGTTCGGACGGTGTACAAAAGGCGGCGTTGAACTGTGACGGACATTTGGAAATAGAAGATGGGGGAAACTTGACGGTTGCCGGTAAGACGGGGCATGCGATCCGTTCTAATGAATATTTACAGATTAAACGCACAGCGGGCAAGATTGTTGTGACCGAAGCAGTAAAGGATGGTTTGCATTGTGGACAATATTTTCAGATGAATGGCGGTTCCGTGCAGATTTCCGGAAACCTTGGTGATTGTATTCAGGCAGAACTGACGAAGAATCCGCAGGATGAATTGAATGGTCAGATGTTGATTAAGGGAGGGGTTTTGGATTTGACTGTAGCCGGTAATGATGTGAAAGGGCTTAAGTGCGACCGAAATATGACGATCAGCGGAGGTAGCATCCGCATTCAAGTTCCGGGAAACGGTTCCAAGGGGATCAGCACGGATGTACATTTGTTGATCAATGAATCCGATGCTCCTGTCTTGATAGATATTTCGGCTACCGGCGGTACTTTTATCGATCCGGCTACCGAGGATGTAAAAAAATGTATGGGTATCAAGGTCGATTTCAATATGACGATCGAAGGTGGGACCATTAAGGTCGTAAATACCGGAACAGACAGTAGTGGTATAAAAGTTGCCGGTACCTATATGAATACAGGAGGTATTGTTGAGGCTCAGATAGAAGCCGGTAAGATTCAATAGTTTGTATTGTCATTGAATCAATAAAGAGAAAAGAGTCTCATTTCATCAAATGAGACTCTTTTTGTTATATAAAACATATTTAGAACTTTTTTCCTCCGTATTTTTGTTTTCGTATAACTTAAACATCATGATTATGAAGACAAAAATTTTACTGTTGGTCTTATTGTCGAATTTGACATTATGCTTGAATGCGGAGAAACTTTATCGGGTCGTAGTGACGGATGTCCCTGAAGGAGTATCAATGACTGATTTACAGCCTCGGCTCCATTTTGATTATGACGGACCCACAACGACAGTGACTATGGATTTTGATGAAAGTTCGAACTCTTTCGTCTATAAGGATTTGAACGATTATCCTGTTGCTAAAAAAGTGGAGTTTCAGGTAGGTGGTATGTATTTTCTTCCCAGTGAGTGGGAGGAATGGAAAATAAATTCCGGTCAGCAGGAACAGACGAAAGAAGTTTCTCTAAAGGAATATAGAAAGATTTTTCTGGAACCGGAAGATGGCTGGACTTTCTGGAATCAGGAAACGGATAATACGGTGACGATGTATCAAATTCGTTTCAGCCAATCTGACAGTCCCAATGCATCCTGGTGTGCAGCTCATGGAAGTGGAACGGTCACATCCGATGAAGTGGATTATTACATTTATGCCAAAGCCGGGGATTACATTTGGAGCGGAACTATTTTTGATGCTTCAGGAAGAAAACTGATTGTTAATAAGGAAAGGGTTACTATTGACGACCATTCCGAGCAGCTGACTCTTCGGGTAGACTGGTCGACTAAGTCATTGGTTACGTGCTCCGTTACCGGTATTCCTGAAGAAAAACAGGATTATGTGATTTTTCTGGATCAGGTGAACCAAGACTTCTTTTTTACGAAACAGACGGAATTGCTTTTAGAGCGGGGAAAAACTTATCATTGGAGTTTAAGAAATACAGAAGTGGGCAGTTTCTTTGCCTATCCGAAGAGTGGGGGCTTTACAACGGAACAGTCCAAAATGGATCTGGTTATTGATTATTCGGACAGCCGGAAGAGTACGTTGACGTTAACTGAAAAAGAGGGGTTCCGTATGGGAAATGTAAATCTGAGTTTACAGGATAATGAGGGGATGAATAACAACTTATCTTATGTACCTCCTTATTTGCCGATGTATCTTCCGGATGGGCATGATGTCGACCTGAACTTTTCTTGTACGCTTTGGGATGAGCAGAGCCGGGAATGGGCTGTTTTTCCTTATAGGACAATTTTGAAGGCAGGACAGCAACAGAATCTTGTGATAGACTTGTCCGCTTACCATAAGATCGATTTTACCTGTCAGGGGCAGGCGGTCGATCCATGGGTGGCTATTCAGGGAGAAGAGGATCCGTATTTTGGTGAGTTGGCACGCCAATCCATGTATATGCCGGATGGGAAATATCATGCCTCCTTTGTGCATCCTGATGGAGCTGCTTTGGAATGCGATTTTACCGTCGAAGGAACGGATCAGGTGGTGGAGTTTGAATATACCCCGGATGATTACAAGCGTGTGACGGTTGAGCTGCAAAATGTGGATCGGGTGCCGAGTTCACTTGAAATCTGGAATGCCAGTCTTGATATTCTGCAAGACGGTGAATTGCTTGCTACCCATTTAATTTATTTGAATGAGGGAACTGCCAGCTTTGTCTTGAAAAAGGGTACCTATGATTATGAGTTAAGTTTGGACGAGAACGGGCCGTATGCCATTACAATGCCGCTGACCGGCTCTTTTGAAGTGGCAGACGTGGCACCGCAGTTAAATTTGGACTTGTGTGAATTTTGTTTTGTTCCCTTAAATGTGAAAAGCGAGGAAGGAGAACAATTGCCGGCTTTCTATTATATCATTAACGGAGACCAGAAAACACTTTCCTATCTGGAAATGCCGATGTATATGATTTTGCCGGAGGGAACATATCCGTTAGAACTGTTCTTAGGTGGTTATGAGCCGTTAAAGAAGGAAATTCAGTTGAACCGTCAGATTGACGAGATTCCTTTAGTAATGAAGAAAGGGGATATTTTCCCGTTGTTCGTAGCTGTCGAGAACTTGAAGGAAGGCGAAATGGCAACGGTTGCTGTTGACGGCATAGGTAGTTATATTTGTTATGAAGACGGATTCCCAGATGGAGATTTTCTGCCTTTTATGTCCGTTAAGGCCGGTGTTTATTCTTTGACGATTACCGCGCCGGGTTATGAGACTTATCGCGGGCAAATCGCTGTGGACCGGGAACATTATTCGCCCGACGATCTGGGCGTTTATTATGAGTTTACCTTGCAGCGTGAGGGTACAGGACTGGAAAATCAGGAACAGACTGTCCGTCCAAAAGTTTCTTTGGTAGGTGATGCTATCCAAGTTGTTTCTGAAACGGAATGTAAGATTGGGGTCTATACGGTTTCCGGTGTGTGTGTTGCCCGACTGGAAGGTAACAATGTACGTACGGAGTCTCTGCCTTCCGGATTGTATGTCGTGCGTATGCTGACAGCTGACAAACAATCCTTCATAACTAAAATTAACGTTCATCGTTAGATTCGGGTTAAAGTACCGAATATAAAAAGAGAACCGGCAACATGTTGCCGGTTCTCTTTTTATATATGATTTATATTGGGATTTAATTATGTACCAGGGTACCGATGTTCTCGCCTTCCATTACCTTTTTCAGGTTGCCGTAGATGTCCATATTGAAAACATAAATCGGCAGGTTGTTTTCCTTGCACATGGTCGTGGCTGTCAGGTCCATTACCTTTAAGCCCTTGTTATAGATCTCATCATAAGTGATTTCCGTGAATTTGGTGGCAGTTGGGTCTTTTTCCGGATCAGCCGTGTAGACCCCGTCTACGCGCGTTCCTTTCAGCATTACGTCCGCTTCGATTTCAATGCCACGCAGGGAAGAACCTGTATCTGTGGTGAAGTATGGGTTACCTGTTCCGGCGCTCATGATGACCACTTCGCCCTGTTCCATACATTCGATGGCTTTCCATTTGTTATAGAATTCGCCGATCGGTTCCATGCGGATGGCGGTCAGTACGCGGCTTTTTACGCCGATTGCTCCCAGAGCACTGCTTAAACCCAACGAATTGATGACCGTGGCACACATACCCATCTGGTCTCCTTTTACCCGATCGAAGCCTTTGCCGGTTCCACTCAAACCGCGGAATATGTTTCCCCCTCCAATTACGATGCCGATTTGTACACCCATGTCGTGCACTTCCTTAATTTGTTGCGCATACTCGGCAAGACGTTTCTCGTCAATGCCATATTTCTTTTCGCCCATAAGGCTTTCTCCGCTCAGTTTCAGGAGGATTCTTTTGAATTTTGCCATAATGATCAATTTATGTGATTAATAAATATCTGTTTTGAGTAATTTATGATTCGTTCGGACTTTATAATGCGATTTCCCCAGCGGTGCCGATTGGAATAACATGTTGCACTTCCTTGAAGGCATATGTCCTTTGCGCACCGTCGGTATCTTCCAGACGAAGATGTCCTGTCGGTTCTATACCGGCAATTCGTGCTTCAAACATTCCTCCTTTGTCACAGAAAGTGTGGTATCCGTCTTTATGATAAAGTGCCTTCAGGTAATCTTCCTGTACTTGTTTGCCTTCATCGGTCCGGAGCGAGGCCATGCGTGCCTGAAAACGTTGCATAAAGTGCTCCAGAATGAACCGCTTTTCAAGATATTTCCCGGTGATTTGATACAGTGAGACCGGATTTGGAGCCGAACTATGGAAGGTTTCCTGATTGATGTTCAACCCGATGCCGATGATGCAATTGGTGATCATGCGTCCAGTCAGGTCATTCTCGATGAGCATACCGCCGATTTTTTTGTCGTGCCAGTAGATGTCGTTGGGCCATTTCACACTCAATCCTTTGGTAAACGTGTCAAGTGCTTCCTTGGCGGACAAGGCTGCGATTTGCGAAATCAGAAATTGCCGGTCGGCTTCAATGTTTTTAGGGTGGATCAGTAAGCTGAAAAGCAGGTTCTTTCCAGATTCAGATTCCCAGCTGTTGCCTACTTGTCCTCGACCGGCACTTTGATATTCGGCAGTAACCAAAGTCATATCTTTGGGATGAAGAGGCTTGTAGTTCTTTAGAAAATTGTTTGTGGAGTCAATGCCATCCAGTTCGATCATTTCGAACCATGGCGAATCGTCCAGACAGTAGTATGTGCTCATATTTTCTTATTTTTAGTTTGAGGGATGTTTTAGAAAACCGGGGAGATAAAAGCGCTCTTAAAATGTTTAATCAGATAAGGTGGCTGTTCGCCTACTATCGAGATAACATCAAATCGGGCATCATTGTTCATACCTTTCTGGCGGATATAGTGATCTGCTGCAAGCACGAGCCTTTGGATTTTTGCTGTGGTGATTGCTTCTTCCGGTTCACCAAAAAAATTATTTCGCCTGCTCTTTACTTCGACAAATACTAAAACCCCGTGGTCGAGCGCAATGATATCCACTTCATTTCTATGGAACCTCCAGTTACGCTCCAGTATGCTCCAGCCCTTTTGCTGCAGAAATAGAGTCGCTAAATCTTCTCCTTTTTTGCCTAATTCGTTGTGTCGGGACATCGTATGATTTTTCTGTTCGTCCTATATCATGACAAAAGTACGGAATTTTTTGTAAATACAACTTTTTCTTTGGCTTAAACCTTGATTTAAAGTAGCGGTGCCAGCAAACGGATAAATGATTCTTTCAGACGTTGCCAACGGGAACGTTTTTCCCAACTGCTCAGGTTTAGTAAGCGGCATGATTCCTGGTCCTTTAGAAACATCTGTTTTATTGCCTTGGCCACTTTGTGGTCGTAAATGAATGCGTTGACCTCAAAGTTGTGTTCAAAACTCCGGAAATCCATATTCGTCGAACCGCATGAAGCCATGGAGTCATCGCTAACCCAGGTTTTTGAATGCAGGAATCCGGGCTGATAGAGATACACCCGTACGCCTGCTCGCATAACATCCATCAGATATGAACGTGAGGCCATGGTGAGTAACCAGTGGTCAGCCTTTTCGGGAATCATCAAACGGACGTCTACTCCCGAAAGTGCGGCTGTTTGCATGGCGTAAAGGATGCGGTCCGTAGGCAGAAAATATGGACTTTGTATGTAGCAATAACGTTGCGCTTTGAGCAGAGACAATACCATGCCTTGCATGATGTCTTGCCAGTTGCCGGTCGGCATGGAGGTCACGATCTGGACCAAAGCGTTTTGGCTCAGACAAGCGTCCGGACGGCCGTTGAAAGGCATGCTCTGGAAATCAGTCGGGTAATAGCAGCTGTCTGTAATCAATTCCTGGGAGACGACATACCAGTCCACTAAAAATGCACGTTGTAATCCGGCTACCCCGCTACCTTCGAGGCGCAGGTGTGTGTCGCGCCAGCATGGTTGTCCTTTTATCGGATAAAAGTAGCGGTCTGCAAGATTCATTCCTCCGACATAGCCCACGTGACCGTCGATGACGACTATTTTCCGGTGGTTCCGGTAATTTACCTTGCTGGTCAGTTTTGGAAATCTTACGGGCAGGAAATCATGAACCTGAATTCCGGCCTGTTTCATTTTTTCAAAGAAAACGGCCGGCACTTTCCAGCAACCGACATCATCATAGATCACCCGGACCTGTACGCCTTGTTTCACTTTTTCTGTAAGAGCCTGGGCCACCTGGTTCCCGATGCGATCATCTTCCCAGATGTAGAACTCAATATGTATGTGGTGCGTTGCCCTTCGGATATCTTCCAACAGACTGGCCATCATGTCCTTCCCCGCCGTGAACAGATAGATGCTGTTTTCAGGGTAGGGGAAGGCGGCACTTTGATGTCGGAACAGATTGATCAGTTGCAGATGCTCTTTCGGAAATTCCGGAAATCGGGTCCGGAAGTAACGATAGGCCGATCTGCGGGCCAGCTGAATGGCGCAGGTGCGGCTCATTAGCCTTTCCTTTCTTTGATTCTTTCCGAAAAAAAGATAAATGACGAGTCCGAGTACAGGCATGAGACTGACCACCAATACCCAAGCTATTGTCTTGACCGGTTGGCGATTATCCAGTACGATGACAACTACCGTACTGCATACGATCAAAAAGTAGATTACCGAAACACAGATATAAAGGATATGTTCAATACTCATAGATATTGGATGCTTGAGGCAAACTTACAAAAAAAAATGCTAAAACAACATTTCTTAAATAAATAAATCCCGATATGAGCCATATTTTCTCATACCGGGATTTATTGGGATATTGGGTCTTAACGTGGTCTATCTCGGGCCGCCGAACCCGCCGTGCATGGGCATCGGAGGGCGTTCTCCGCCGCGTGGCCCGCCTCCGGGAGGCATACCGGCCCGGCCTTCCTTTCCGCCCATCAGATTCAGGCGGTAGATGAAGTGTACCATGACGTAGCTGTTGATGGCATTGGTCCAGGTATCGGTTCGTTGTGTGGCCGTTAATGCCCGGCTGATATTGCTTCTTTGTCTCAGTATGTCGAACCATTGCAGACTGATCGTTGCAGCGTTGCCTTTAAGGAAGCTTTGCGACAGCTGGGCATTCCAGATCAGTTCGTTGGTGTTCATGGTCGCATCGTTATAACCGCGTCGGCTTTCTTCTGAAATGTCGGTCGAAAGGCTCATGTTCCAGGGCATGTTGATGATGGCATTGGCACCGTATGAAAAGTTGTACGTATCCAGATTGGCGTTGGGCTGGAAGGCATTTCTTGCATGCTGGTAATTGATATTTCCGTTGATGCCGAAGTCGAACATGTCGTTTCGGAAATTCAGATTCAGCCGTTCGCCGATATTCCAGGTCTTTGTCGTACTCTTTTGTGTCAGATTCATGATGTCGGCAGCCGTAACGTTCGATCCGATACCGCTCAGGTCGGCATTTGCGCTGATGTAGCCTACATCGTTCTTATAATTTACGGTCAAGAACGTAGATATGTTGAAATACTTTTTCTCACCCAAAGCCGAGTTGAACATAAACGAACCGTTTGCGTTCCAATAACCGTTGATGTTCATGGGCATACTGACCTGTTTACCTGTCTGCTGGTCATACAGGACAGCTGTACTGATGCTGTTGTTGGTCATTTGTGCACTTAAATGAACCATCCATCCCTGTTGCAGTTCCGGCAGATAATTGTTGTAGAACATAAAGAGGCTGTTGGTCCAGGATGGTTTCAATCCGGGGTTACCTTTGGAAATGTAGAGCGGATTGGAGTCATCGGTCACATCCAACAAATTGGTCATGGAAGGTTGTCCGGCACGTCCGTTGTAGCGGAAGCGCAACTGGCTTGTTTTGGAAATTTTGTAACGTAAGTCAATTCGTGGCGCCCAGTTATACACTCGGCGTACGACGCTCGTATCCATTTGATCCTTCTGATAATCCATGTAGGTGGTTTGTGGCTGGAATGATGCCCCCGCATTCAGGCGGAAGCCCCCGTTGGTGTAGCGGAACATGGCGTTGGCCTCCTGGTTATGTTCCGTATAAGTGGCATACTGGCTGTTCCGGATGTTCTTGCAGAGCTCCAGATAATCCATACCCGGGATGTATTCCAGAGGGAATCCTTCATTCTGATATTGCAGGAATTGTTCAAAATATTCATCGCCGTCGGCAGCCTTGGCAATCAGAGAATCCAATGAGTACATCGAACGGTCAGAATCTGAATAGCGGAACTGATATTTATAGCTGAATTGCAGATTGGCTCCGGTAAATATCGGTTCGCTGTAGCTCAGATCGGCACTGTAATTGTACGATTTCGACGGATTTATGTTGTACTGATGTGTATAGTTATGGTTATAGCTTCCGTCCGGCAGCTTCTGCAAATAATAATAGGTATTGGCTTTGCTGAAAGACTTGCTGTCAGTGTTGCTATAACTGCCGTTCAGTCTTAATGTCAGGTTTCTGCCCAAAGCGTTCAGCCGCCGGTTGACCATCAAGGTTCCGTTCGTCGACCAGCTGTTGCTGTTTGACGATGATTCATTTGTGGTGCTGTTTACCACAACAGAATCCTTAATCATTTGTTCAAACTGGTTTAATGGATCAGCAACGAAAGCATAAGGGTCAGAGTTGAAAGTTACCGATGCACTGTTGGCATAACTGCTGGATTTGCTGTAAGACACGTTTGGCCGGAACATGATGCGTGTCATCGTGTCGGGATTCCATTCCAAACGGAAGTTTGCATTCAGGTTCATGTTTTCCGGCAGGGAAGAACTGCGGCTGTTGGCAAAGGAACTTCCGGAATTTCCGGCCAGGAAAGTTTCTGAGTTGGTTTTGCTTTGCGCGTCCGTTTCGGTTGAGTTATAGCGGACGTTTCCTCCGATTTCGAAGCGTCCGGCTTCACGATCCTTTTTGCCGTTTTCCCAAGAGAAGTTCAATCCGACCATGCGGCTGGTCACCTGACCGCTGTTCCCTCGGCCCCAGCCGCCGAAACCGCCGCCCGGGAACCCCTGATCGTTCGTGTTGTTGAGCGATCCGATGAGGGAGAGTTGCAGTTTGTCCGTGAACCGATTTACCATGACTTTGCCGGTATAGCGCTGTTCAGTACCATAACCTACGTCGATATTGGTCATCCAGCCCTGGTTCATACCCTTTTTAATGGACAGGTCCAATACGGTTTCTTCCTCACCGTCGTCGATACCGGTCATTTTGGTATAGTCGCTTTGTTTGTCGTAGGCCTGAATCTTGTCAATGATATTTGTGGGCAGGTTTTTCATGGCCATTTTGGTATCGTTGTCGAAAAACTCTTTTCCATCTACCATGATTTTTTTCACTTCCTTGCCGTTGATCTTGATGGTTCCGTCTTCGCTTACTTCAGCGCCGGGTAGTTTTTTTACCAGTTCTTCAAGAGCTGATCCTTCGGGTACCCGATATGCTGAAGTGTTATAGACAAAAGTGTCTTCTTTCATCTCCACTTTGGCCACCCGTGCAGTCACCTCCGTACCTTTCAGCATGATGGCATCCGTATTCAAGGTAATGGTTCCGGCCGAAACGTTCGGCTGGTTCTTGGTCAGTTTCAGGTTCTTGTATTCTGTCAGGAAACCCACAAACGAAACTTTCAGGATATAATTCCCTGGCTTGACACCCGGAAGCTTGAAGTTTCCGCTGAGATCCGAATTGGCACCTGTGACCATGGTGCTGTCTGTTTGGAGCAAGACCACAGATGCCGTGGCCATTGGTTCATTCAATTCTCCGTCCATAACTTTTCCGCTTACGGTGATTTTTTGGGCGGAAACCTGTAAAGCAATCATGGTCAGGAGGAGAAACGAAAAGAGTTTTTTCATATTCCTTTTTTATAAGATTTGTATTTGTGTCTTTTGATCATCCGGATTCCTTTTGGTTTAATTGCAGCCTGAATTCTTTAACAATATACAACATATCGGGATGATGGATGCGTTTTGGGAATCTTTTCAGTCTTTTTTTATGGAACAAAAGGGGAAATACTTTCTTCTTTTTGTTCCCGTTTCCGTGAATTTCCGTATGTTTGCATTTTAGAAACCAGATAGAACACGACAATATGAAACAACAAGTCATTATTTCCGAGAATTTGGAACAGAGCGTGACCCGGGCTGTCAGGTCATGTCCTCATGACAAACTTTTTATACTTACCGATGAAACAACCCATCGTCTTTGTTTGCCTTTATTGCATGATTATGCCTGTCTGTCGGGATGTCGGGAGATCGTGGTCGGGGCGACCGACGAGCATAAAAATCTCGAAACTCTGACGACGGTCTGGACGGCTCTGGGGAATGCCGGAGCCACTCGTCATTCCTTGTTGATTAATCTGGGCGGGGGAATGATTACGGACCTGGGTGGTTTTGCCGCCTCTACATTTAAGCGTGGAATTGCCTACATCAATGTGCCCACTACTTTGCTGGCCATGGTCGACGCTTCAGTCGGCGGTAAGACCGGCATCAACTTCAACGGATTGAAGAATGAAATCGGCGTGTTCAATCCGGCAAGGAGCGTTTTGCTGGACACGGAGTTTCTCAAATCACTTGATGACCGGAATCTTTGTTCCGGTTATGCCGAGATGCTTAAACACGGCTTGATCAGTACGGTAGAAAACTGGGCTGAACTGCTTCGATTCGATCTTTCTTCGGTCGATTACAGGCAGTTGCAGCGGATGGTGGCTATTAGTGTGGCCATTAAGGAAAAGGTTGTTGAGCAGGATCCGTTCGAACAAGGTATACGTAAGGCTTTGAATTTGGGACATACCACAGGGCATGCCTTTGAAAGCCTGGCTCTGGAAGAGAATCGCACCGTGCTGCATGGATATGCCGTTGCCTGGGGATTGGTTTGCGAATTATATCTGAGTTGTGTCAAAACCGGTTTTCCGACAGACAAGATGCGTCAGACCGTCCGGTTCATCCGCGAGAATTACGGTACGTTTGTGTTCGATTGCAAGCAATACGACCGCTTGTATGAATTGATGACGCACGATAAGAAGAACACGGCCGGAACCATTAACTTTACTTTGCTTGCCGACGTCGGCGACATCCGCATCAATCAGACGGCATCGAAAGAAGAGATCTTTCAGATGCTTGATTTCTATCGTGAAACCATGGGGTGCTGAGATTCGGATTCCATTTGCCGCAATATTTTGGGGAAGAACGCCGCAAATATCAGAACGCAGCAGATGGCGGCTGTGGCGTCGGAGATGGCTTCCGAGGCATAAATGCCCATTACGCCCCAGAAACGTGGCAGGATAAAGGCTAAAGGAACCAGTAGGATGACCTTGCGCAACAAGGCTATGAAAATCGAGATTCGGGCTTGTCCGAGAGCTACGAACATGTTCTGACAGGCCCGTTGCAGTCCGAAGATAGTCATGCCGGCCAGAAATACCGGAAGAACATCGGCCACGGTGGCAATCAGTCTGTCGTCGTTGGTGAAAATGGCAGCAACGGTGGAGGGAAAAAGGATCATCAGGATCATGAGCAGGAAATTGAATGAAAACATAATGGCCATCACAATCCGAAAGCAGGACTTCACACGCTGGCTGTCGCCATGGCCATAATTGTAGCTTACGATGGGCACGAAGCCTTGGGCAAATCCTGTCAGCGGTACACTGGCAAACTGCATGGCACTTTGCAGAATGGCTAAGGCGCTGACATGGATGTCGCCGAACCGTTCCAGACTGCCATTGAGGACAAAGCCCACCAGGCTCTCCGTACTGGCCATGATGAACGGAGAGATGCCCAGCCCGACGATCATCAGAACGATCCGGCGGGTGAGTCTCATGTTGCGGCGTTCCAGCCGGAGCGAAGCTTGCCGCGAGGTCAGAAAACGTATCACCCAGAAGGCGCTGCAGGCTTGGGAAATAACGGTGGCAATGGCTGCTCCCCGGACTCCCATATCTAAAACGAAGATAAACAAAGGATCCAGCACGATATTCAGAAAGGCACCGATGATGACAGACAACATAGCCACTCCGGGTCGTCCCTGAGCGTTGATGAACGTATTCAGTCCGGTTGTAATTTCCACGAACAGAGTGCCAGTCAGGTAAACCGACAGATAATCCGTTGCATAAGGCAGGGTTTGTTCCGATGCGCCGGTGAAGAGCAGGATCGGTTTCATGAAAATATAGGCCGTTGCCGATGTCAGAATGGTGAAAAGTACCAACAGGACAAAGCCGTTGCCCAAAATTTCTCCGGCCCGTTTCCGGTCGCCGTGTCCCAAAGCCATGGCAGCTAACGGAGCGCCTCCTGCGCCGACAATGGAGGAGAACGCCGAGATCAGGATCACGATCGATGTGGTTACGCCGACTCCTGCCAATGCGTCCGTACCGATATTCGGAATATGGCCGATATAGATCCGGTCGACAATGTTATAGAGCAGGTTGACAAACTGTGCCGCAACGGCCGGCAGTGCCATGCGGAACACTAAAGGCAACATGGCATCGGTGCCCAAACGTTCTTCGTATTGATTATTCATGTTAGGCAGACTTTTAAAAACGGGTGCAAAATTACGAAGAATCTTTCTGACGGATCTCTTGATGAGGACAAAAAATGAATCTGTCCGCTTAAGGAACAAAGTTGCCCCATTCTTTTTGAAACTTTTCGGTAGGTTTTTTCTATCTTTGTCCGTACTGAAAAGAATAGTTTTATGTCTATGATACTGATCGCCGACAGTGGTTCTACAAAAACTGAGTGGTGCCTGCTGAAGCCCGAAGGCGCACATGCGCATTTTCATACCGCAGGATTGAATCCTTATTTTCAGACTCCTCAAGAGCAGGCTGCAGAAATTGTAAATCGTTTGCTGCCCTGGGTTGCCGGACAACAGTCGTATGATTATGTCAGTTCCGTGTATTTTTACGGAGCCGGTTGTACGCCCGAGAAAATTCCTGATGTCCGTCAGCTTCTGCAAGACGCTTTTCCGGGAGCGCTTGTCTCTGTCTTTTCTGATATGGTAGCCGTGGCTCATGCCTTGTGCGGTCATACAGCAGGAATAGCCTGCATTCTCGGCACGGGGTCCAATTCCTGCTTTTATGACGGATATGAAATTCGCCACAATGTTTCTCCCTTAGGTTTTATCCTCGGCGACGAAGGAAGCGGAGCTGTCTTGGGTCGGTTGCTCGTGGGAGATATTCTGAAACATCAGATGTCGGCCGGATTGTGCGAACGTTTTTTTGAGAAATTCCGCCTGACGCCTGCCGAAATCATTGAACGGGTTTATCGGCGTCCGTTTCCCAATCGTTTCTTAGCCGGACTTTCTCCTTTTCTGGCTGAAAATCTGCATGAGCCTGAAATCTACCGGCTGGTTTACGACAGTTTTTCAGCATTTCTTCAGCGCAACGTCATGCAATATGATTATGAGCGTTACCCGGTTCATTTTTCCGGTTCCATAGCTTACTATTATCAGGATATATTGCGTCGAGCTGTTTCCGATCTGCATCTTCAGATTGGCAAAATTGCGCGTGCTCCAATGGAAGGGTTGATAGCTTATTACACTCCTCGGTAATTCCTTTCTGATGCATTTTCAGGAATGGCTCTGCCTATTTATGGAATCGGAAGCAAGATGTTAGTAATTTAGTTGAATGCAGAGCCGGAATTCATTTTATAAAATGCTGATTTTTAGTTCTATATAGGTTTGAAAAACAGATGGGCATCAGAAGAGCTCGAAGTGGGCATCTCGTGCATATGTGGTGCCCATCTCGAGTTGTGGTGATGTGGGTGGTTTGATAGCAAGAAAGATAAAAATGGGGAAAATGGTGAATTTTACAAATTTTTGCCTATATTTATACCAGAATAAATATTCTAAATACCTCTTTTATATTGATGTTCAAACGATGAATCATTTATATCTATGGAGATAGTATTTAAATTTCATCTTCTTATGATATAAACAATGAATATATTGTTCTAAATAGATAAAGACGTCTTTAGGGAGCGATAAGATATTAGGGAAGAATTAATATTAATTAAATAGGTCAGTATGCAAGAATTCAAATATTATGCATTTATATCCTACAGTTCACATGACGCGAAATGGGGTAGGAAGCTTCAAAAAAAACTGGAAGGTTATAAAATGTCCTCCACAATATGCCAGGAGCATGGTTGGAAACGAAAACCGTTAAATCCGATATTTTTTGCACCGACAGATATTCAGCCAGGGCCGCTTAGTGCTGAATTGCAGGATCGTCTTCGTGCTTCCAGAAATTTGATTGTAGTCTGTTCTCCACATGCTGCAAAGTCACAGTGGGTCAGTCGGGAAATCGAATATTTCCATAGTTTAGGTCGGGCTGAACATATCTATTTCTTCATTGTTGAAGGTATTCCCCATAGTGGTAATCCCGATACCGAATGTTTTAATCCTGTGACGGAAAAACTCGGTTTGCCGGAAATCCTCGGGGCAAATATAAATGAACGGATTTATCGCTTGCCTTGGTTAAACCGTGAGCGGGCCTATGTTCAATTGGTTACAAAGCTTCTTGGCATAGAATTCGATACGATATGGCAACGGCACAGGCGCCAACTCTTTATGCAAATTGTTTTCTGGGTACTGGGATTTTTGCTTCTGTTGGGGATTATTTCAACGGCTTGGAATATGAATAAACCGGTTCATGTTGGTCTGTCCTTAATCGAGAATAACCAAAGAAATACGTCGTTGCCGGCACTAAAGGATGCTGTAGTTCATTTCCAAATAGATAAAGAAATCAAGACTGATACAGTTCATTGTCTTGCTGATACGGCTTATTTCCAGAATATTCCTAAAAAATATATGGGTAAGGAGGTACATTTAAAAATAACCTGTAAAGATTATCTTGATGTGGATACTACGATTACATTGTCCGACCATGTTTCTGTTCGAATGAATCGTGACCGACGGGTATATGGACATATACATTTCCGGTTGTGGAATGTCAATTCAGAAATACCTGTTCCCAACCGATATGTTTATGTGGACGGAATAAAAGTAAAATCAGACAGCTTGGGGTTCGTTGATTTGACTATAGATTTAGAAAGGCAAAAACAGAAATATAATATTCATTCAGATGATTTGGACTTAATGGACAGTCTTGTTTATATGCCTTGCGGGAAGAATGATGTGATATGTGTAAAATAGCTATTTTCGTGATATGAAACGTTTGACCACAATATTGTTGTCTGTATTTTCAGTCCTGCTACTGTCCGCCCAGACCCAGCATGGTTATGTGAAGACAAAGGGACGTTTGGGTACTGACGGAAATGTTATCCCCGGTGTCCGTCTTTCCGGTGTTACGGTAAGTATAAAAGACCGTAGTGCTTTGATCAGTGCTTCGGACGGAGCGTTTTCATTTCCGTTGCCGGGAAATAGCTATATTGTGCAGAATGTCCGTAAGAACGGTTATCTGCTTACCGATGCCGAGCAGTTGAGAAGTTACGGCTATTCTTCCAATCCGCTTATTTTGGTGATGGAAACTCCCCAGCAGCAGAATGAGGATAGGCTTATGGCCGAAAGAAAAATAAACCGGACTTTGCGCCGTACCCTTCAGCAACGTGAGGATGAGCTGGACAGCCTGAAGGCTGTTAACAGAATCACCACTGAAGAATATCATAAATTATATGCCCAATTGTATGATGATGAAGAGCGTAACCGCAAACTGATTAATGAAATGGTCGAGCGATACGCAAAAATGGATTTCGACCAGATGGACGAACGTAATCGTG
>artificially_reared_2__coassemble_212_pt1 | contig 37131 bp, 26 predicted proteins | sample artificially_reared_2__metabat2_low_PE_008 | metagenome-assembled genome bin artificially_reared_2 | reverse complement strand
TAAGGTGGGCAGATTTTGTTTGGCCAAAGGGGTCAAATTTGTTTGGCTTTTCCACCTCGTTTTCAAGGTGAAAACCTGAAACACAATATGGAATTGGTGGAATATGTGGAAGAGTTGGCGAAAATGAAAGAAACGACTCCAGCACGTATCGCCATTGGTTGGTTACTGGCACAGAAGCCATGGATAGTTCCCATTCCCGGCACGAAACGCATTGAACGTATACAGGAAAACATAGGTGGGGCGGAAATAGAGTTCACGCCTGAAGAATTGGCAGATATCCGCCGGCATTTGGACAACATAAAGATTGCTGGTGGACGTTATCCTGAGGACCAGGAGAAGATGACAGGACTTTAATCTCGGATATTTATGGAACGGCGTGAATTTTTGAAGAAGTCTGCACTTGCTGCTGTGGGGACGGCGTTGGTCGGTACAGGAATAGTGCAGGCATTCAACCATATAAATGATAACGAATCAAAGACAAGTAAGATGAAAATAGTGGTATTGACGGGTAGTCCCCGTAAAAACGGAAATTCTGCCTATCTGGCGGAACAGTTTATTAAGGGTGCAGAAGAAAATGGTCATGAGGTGTTCCGTTTCGACTGTGCTTTCAAACAGATAGACCCATGTCGCGCCTGCAACCGTTGTGGCATGGATGGACCTTGCATCTTCAACGATGACTTTCAGGAACTCCGACCTCGCCTGATCGAGGCTGATATGGTGGTATTTGCTACACCGATGTATTATTTCGGCATATCGGCACAAATGAAACGGGTAATAGATCGTTTCTATGCCATCAACGGTCAGATTAAAGGGGTATCCAAGAAAGCCGCTTTCCTGATGACTTATGCCGACACTGCCAGGAAAGAAGCCGAACCTATGCTGTTGCATTATCATACGCTTATGGATTATCTCGGCTGGACAAACGTAGGCGAAGTTGTAGCTTCAGGAGTATGGATGGCAGGCAGTATTAAAAGTACGGATTATCCACAACAAGCTTATCAATTGGGTAAGAGTTTATAACTTTCTTAATTATTGGAAATATGAGAAAAGTAATAGGTATCATTGCTTTCGTGTTAGCAGGATGTTTGCCCACGATGGCGCAGACAACAAACAACAGTATGAACAGAATAGAGAAATGTAAACAGACCTACCGCACGTTGTTCGGTGGTGAAGCCTTGACCGGACAGGGTACAGACCCCGAAATGATGGACATCCTGCAGAAGTTTATTTTCGGTGAGGTGTTCCAAACGGGTAACCTGACTTTGAAACAACGTGAGATGATTACCTGCATAACCCTTGCTACGATGCAGACACTTCCGCAACTGAAGGCTCATGCAGGAGCTGCACTCAGAGTGGGAGTAACTCCTGAAGAACTGCGTGAGGTGATGTATCTCACCGCACCATTCATTGGCTTTCCCAAGATGCTGAATGCCGTGGCTACGGTGAATGAGGTGTTTAAGGAACAAGGTGTCTCCCTGCCACTGGAAAGGCAAGGCACAGTGACGGAGGCAACACGTCATGCGACGGGTAAGGCGATTCAGGACAAGCTCTATCCCGGTGGCATCGCTTCGGTAATGGAGGGATTACCCGGCGACATGGGGCAGGATGTGGAGCAGTTCCTTACGGATTATTTTTTTGGCGAAATATACAGTCGTGGCACAATAGATTTACCGACACGTGAATTGCTGGGATACTGTGTGCTGACAACCTTGGAAGCAGAAAGCCAGCTTCATTCACATTATCACGGTAACATTAACGTGGGTAATACACCTGAGACGTTGACCGCTGCCGTTATTCAGTGTTTACCTTATATTGGTTTTCCTGCCGCCATCAAAGCGTTGCGCATTATCAAAGAGGAATATGTCAGGCCAGTTTCCGCCGATAACAACCTGGTGCGCTTGTCAAAGATAACTGTCGATCCGGTACAATTGAATGCATACAATGCTTTCCTGGAAGAGGAGATCGAAGCATCGATGCGATTAGAGCCGGGTGTATTGACACTCTATGCTACTGCTGAAAAAGGAAATCCGCATAAAGTGACCATCCTTGAAATCTATGCTGATCGTGCTGCCTACGAAAGTCATTTGAAAACGCCACATTTCCAGAAATACAAGCAAGGTACACTTTCGATGGTGAAGGAATTGGAATTAGTGGATGTAAAACCACTGATACCGGGATTAAAAATTAAATAACATTATAATAAATAGATCTATGAACAAGATTATGATGACATTGGTGGCAGTAATGACCATGGGTTTTGCCGCCTGTGCCCAAAACAAAGGAGAAAATCGTATGCAAAACGAACACAAAGCATTAGTTGTCTATTTCTCTGCTACAGGTACAACCGCTCGGGTAGCCCGGGTGATAGCAGATGTTACTGACGGTACTTTGTTTGAGATTGTGCCGCAGCAATCCTATACGTCCGATGACCTAAATTGGAATGACAGGCAGTCACGTAGCTCGGTAGAAATGAATAATCCGCAAGCTCGTCCGGCTTTGAAGGAATCAAAGATGAATGTCAGTGATTATGATGTCATTTTCATTGGCTATCCTATTTGGTGGAATCAGGCTCCGAGAATTGTCAATACATTTATTGAGAGCTGTGATTTGAAAGGCAAAACGCTCATTCCTTTTGCCACATCCGGAGGAAGCGGAATCAGTAATAGCGTAAAAGAACTGAAGAATACATATCCCAGTTTGGAATGGAAGGACGGTAATTTGTTGAACGGAGGTAATCGGAATAGTATCCGGAATTGGGTTAACGATGTAATGAAGAATTTTTAAATTATATAAATGTAAGAATGATGTTTGGAATAGGAACTCAAGAGATAATATTCATTGTATTGATAGTCTTGCTGTTTTTTGGTGGCAAGAAAATTCCTGAGCTTATGAAAGGTTTGGGCAAAGGAGTACGCAGTTTCAAAGAAGGGGTCAAAGGTGTGGAGAACGACTTTGACATGAAGAATGAAAATCCGGTTAAATGATAATATGAAACGGATGGCGGATTGTAATACTCAAATTGGTGAAATGTCTTTCTGGGAGCATTTGGATGTGTTGAGAGCTTCTTTGATAAAGATTGCTATTACGACCGTGTTGTGCGGTATTGTGGCTTTTGTGTTCAAGGAGGATGTATTCTCGATCATCCTCGCTCCCAAGAGTGACTCGTTTATTACTTACCGGCTATTCGGTCATATTGCGGAGTGGACAACAAAAATGAGCAATCCGGCTTTTTTCGTCCAACTTATCAATACAGGACTGGCAGAACAATTTGTTATACACATGAAGACGTCCGTATATATTGGTCTTCTGTTTTCATCTCCCTATACGTTGTACCTGCTGTTCCATTTCATTTCTCCCGCACTATATGAAAATGAGAAAAAATACTCCTTGCGTGTGGCAGGTTGTGGGTATTTGATGTTTTTTTTCGGAGTATTGCTTAGCTATTTTCTGATATTTCCGTTGACTTTCCGTTTTTTGGGAACCTACCAGGTGAGCCGTGATGTTATCAACATGATAACCATTCAGTCTTACATGGAAACACTGTTGATGATGAGTATTCTGATAGGTATCGTGTTTGAATTGCCCGTGCTGTGCTGGCTGTTGGCTAAACTTGGCATTTTGTCCGCCGGATTTATGCGACGTTTTCGCAAACATTCAATCATTGTCGTCTTGATCATCTCTGCTATTATCACCCCAACATCGGACGTATTTACTTTGTCTTTGGTGGCATTGCCCATTTGGCTATTGTATGAAATCAGTATTCTGATTATAAGCAAATTTTCAAAAAACAATAAAATTTGATCCAAGGCTACGGATAATGGATCATTCGGATATGTGGATTCGTACGGATAAGAATCGACTTTCATGTTAATTTGGAGCATCAAAGATTTCTTCCTATTTTTGCAGCCAAACCAAATACGAATCTAATCTCACCATGAAAAAAATCCTATTGTTTTCTTTGGGTCTTCCAACCGTATGTCTACAACAGATAGCAGCTGAAAGCGAAACAGACCGACGCCCCAATTTACTGATTGTCATGGCCGATCAGTTTCGCGGAGATGCATTTGGTTTTCGTGACAAGGAAGCGGTTATGACTCCCAATCTGGATCAGTTTGCCAGTCAGGCTGTCGTGCTGAATCAGGCCGTCAGCGGCTATCCGGTATCTTCACCGGCACGCGGCATGTTTCTTTCGGGCGCTTATCCGCACCGTAACAGGGTACTGACCAACTGCCAGTCGCAATCTGCGACTCAGGACGTGGAATTGAGACAGGATATAATATGCTGGTCGGACATCCTGAAAGACGAGGGCTACCACACGGCTTATATCGGCAAATGGCATTTGGACAAACCGGTTGAACCATTTGTAGACTGTGCAAACAATAGGGGAGCGATGGCCTGGAATGAATGGTGTCCGCCGGAAAGACGGCATGGTTTTGACTATTGGACGGCTTACGGTACTTATGACTATCATTTACGGCCGTTGTACTGGAGTAGAGATGCCGGAAGGAATGAGTTTTATTATGTGGACCAATGGGGACCGGAATATGAAGCCGGTTTGGCTATTCAATATCTGGACAGTATTAAAGACAAGAAAAAGCCGTTCGCCATGATGGTATCCATGAATCCGCCGCATACGGGTTATGAACTCGTACCGGAAAGGTATAAGAAAATGTATCGTAACCTGAATGTTGATTCTATTGTGGCTTCGAAGCCACATCTGAAATCGGCGAAAAAGAAATATGTCGATCTGTTTAAAAACAGCATTGCCGATTATTATGCCTGTATCACGGGCGTGGACGAACAGTTCGGACGCATCGTCGACGCCTTGAAGGCCGCAGGACTATATGACAACACTATTGTCGTATTCGTATCGGATCATGGAGACAGCATGGGCATGCACGAGAACATCGGAAAGAATATTTTCTACGAAGAAGCCATGCGTGTGCCTTTCCTGATTGCTTATGGAGAAAAACTGAAACCAAGACAGGACAACGAACTGCTCATCTCGTTGGAAGATTTCTGTCCGACAATCCTTTCCATGATGGGACTCCGGGAGCGAATTCCCGAAAGTGTTCAGACACGGGATCTGAGCAAACAAATCCAAGGGAGCCGCAGAAATTTGCCCGACAGCCAGCTTTACATGCAATATAGCGCCGTAAACAAGACCGGAAAGAATCTCACTACCGGAGCCCGGGGAATAAGAAACGAGCGGTACACCTATGCCGTATATTTCAAGGATGGAAAAATTACAGCGGAGTATCTGTTTGACAGAAAGGCTGATCCGTATCAGATGAACAATATTGCAGCATCAGAACCGAAAATAAAGAAAAAGATGGTGCGAACATTGGTCAAAAGAATGGAGAAAATCGAAGATCCGGCAACAAAAACAGTTCAACAAACAAAATAAATGGTTTGATCATGCAAAAATCCTAAAAAATAAGGATTGACGGTTTTTTGTTTTTGTGATTACTTTGCAGCAGAAATCAAACAACACATTAACGTAGAATGAAGAAACATAACACATTGAAACCATTGGCGGCCATAGCAGCAACTATGGCCGTTACTACGCTAACCGCCGGAGTACATACAACCGAAAACAGCGAACAGGAGATTTTGCAGACCGATTCAACCCGTCTGATTGACATTGAAGAGCTGGTAATCATTGCCACACCAAAGGAGAACAACCGGTTGCGTCAGCAACCTTTGTCGGCCACTTCATTTTCGCAAGAGGATATGCGTAATAAAGGAATCAGTTCGGTGAAGACGATGAACGGTCTGGTACCAAACTTATTCATCCCGGACTATGGCTCCAAACTGACCACATCGGTCTACGTGCGTGGAATCGGTTCACGCATCAATACGCCGGCCGTGGGACTTTATGTCGACAATGTTCCTTTTATCGACAAATCGGCATTCGATTTTAATTATTCCGACATCGAACGTATCGACATCCTTCGCGGACCGCAAGGTACGCTCTATGGCCGGAACACAATGGGTGGATTGATCCGTGTGTATACAAAATCGCCGTTTACTTATCAGGGAACGGACGTTAATCTCAGCGCCGCCACATATAATAATTATAAAGCATCGGTAAGTCATTACCACCGGATTTCCAATAAATTTGCTTTCTCAGCAAACTTTTTCTATGAATATGATGGCGGATTTTATGAGAATACGGCACGCAACAATGAAAAGGTGGAGGAGGGAAATGAGTTCGGAGGAAGATTCCGGGCAATATTCTTACCCAACGATCATCTGAAACTGGATTTCACGCTGAATTATGAATATCTGGATCAAGGCGGTTATCCCTATGCATACACCGGAATAACGGATGGGGAAGAGGACCGGAAAGATTATATCGGCAAAATCTCCTATAACCACAAAAGCGGTTACAAACGAAATCTGCTGAACACTGGATTGAATCTGGAACATCAGGCCGAGAACTTTATTCTGAACAGTGTCACCGGGTTCCAATACCTGAAAGATCAGATGGATCTGGATCAGGATTTCACGGAAAAAGACATCTATACGATGGTTCAGAAACAGGATTCTAAAACAATCAGCGAGGAACTGGTGCTGAAATCCAAACCGGGCCGGCGCTGGCAATGGACTACCGGCGTAAGTGGTTTCTATCAGAATCTGAAGACCGAAGCTCCTGTTACGTTCCGTTCCGACGGACTGGCTTGGCTGAACGGTCTTGTCAATGGAATGGCCAACCAATATATGCCACCGGTATCCATGGGACCTATGACCATGAATTTTGAATTCAGCGATCTGATCAACGGAGAGACATTACCCATAGACGGTCTGTTTACTACACCGTTATGGAATGCGGCAGTTTTTCATCAATCCACCTATCAGGATCTTTTCGGTGCTAAAGGACTCTCGCTTACAATGGGACTCCGTATGGACTATGAACACATGAACCTGGACTATCAGACCGGATGCAATTATACACATACCTATGCTCTGAGCGGAAAGCTGACACCGGGTAATCAGGACATCACCATGGTACCTGCTCAGGAATTTGCAAAAGAAATCAGTTATTCCGGAGCACTGAATCATGATTATGTGCAATGGTTGCCTAAAGTTTCTGTCAAATATGACTTTGACAGCAAAAACAACATTTATGCCACGGTGTCGAAAGGATACCGCTCAGGAGGATACAACATCCAGATGTTTTCAGATATCCTGCAAAATGATATGCGCAGCGCAAATATGAAAGACGTGGCTGATGCGACGATTACAGCTATGAACCGTGTTCCAATGTTGCCACAGGAAACAAAGGATAAAGTTGCCGGGATATTAAATCAGCTGGCTCAGTCGACCGTAACTGATGTCAAGACGGCAACGCTCTATAAACCCGAATATTCCTGGAATTACGAAGTCGGTGCTCATCTGACACTCTGCGATGGAAAACTGCAGACCGACCTGGCAGCATTCTATATGGATACACACGACCAGCAAATATCACGCTTTGCCCAAAGTGGTTTGGGACGCATCACGGTAAATGCCGGAAAGAGCAGGAGTTTGGGAGCTGAAGCCGCTGTAAATGCCCAAATAACTGACGTATTCAGCGTGAATGCCAACTACGGCTTCACACACGCAACGTTCACGGACTACGTGGTGAGTGACGAAGTGAACTATAACGGCAAATACGTACCGTTTGTTCCGAAACACACGTTTGGAATTGCAGCGCAATACAGAATACCGATGAAAAATTGCAAGTTGCTGGACAATATAACCATAAATGCCAACTACCGCGGTGCGGGGCGTATCTACTGGACTGAAGCCAACAATGTGAGTCAGGCCGTATACGGTACATTAAACGGGCGTGTCAACCTGAATAAAGGAAACGGACAGATCGGACTGTGGATAAACAATGCATTAAATACGAAATATCAGACGATTTATTTCGAAACAATGGACCGGGGCTTTGAGCAAATCGGACGCCCGCTACAGATCGGTATTGATTTGAAATGCCGCTTCTAAGAATAGGTTTTATTAATCAAGGGATACTGTCCCCTCCGGAATTTCATAAACGTTCCGGAGGGGACAACTTGTATTTTTAAGAAAAATGGGCTATATTATTGTTTTTTCTCAAAAACTTTGTATCTTTGCTCACGTATTGGTTCCGTTGTTTCATTTTTGCTGAAAAACGGATTAAAAGGGAATCAGGTGAAAGTCCTGAACAGTCCCGCTGCTGTAAGTTCCATTAGGGACGGCGAACACAAGGCCACTGAAAACGGCAAAGGTTTCGGGAAGGCGTTCGCAGTCGGAATAAGTCAGAAGACCTGCCATACTTGCATTTTCACCGCTTTCGAGGAAAAAGCGTGGGAATTTCATGTTCGGACGATCTGATTTGTCTTTTCTTGTGATTCTCTGTTCTTCTTGAATCCGGCGAAAGCCAGCAATAAATTACTTGTGGAATTATCTTAAAGTTTTATTTTAAAAAGAAGAACATGAAAAAACAAACATTTCATTTACTGGCAGCAGCCATAATCGCTGTTCCGGTTGCGTTGACGTCATGTACCGAGGAAGATTCGGTGCCGGCACTGAAAATCTTGTCCATGGGCGTCAGTTCTGAAAACGTGATCCAACTGAACGATACGCTGAACATCGCTCCCCAGCTTAGTTCCACTGATGGTGTAACCTATTTGTGGACACTTGACGGCGATTCGGTTGGTGCGTCCGCTTCATATTCTTTTGTGGCCAAAACACTCGGTAGCTTCCAGTTAAGCCTGACGGCGGTAAACATTACCGGCGTGGCTACACAGACGGTTAAAATCCAGGTACGCAAAGGAGCAGGCGGTTTCTATGTAATCAATGAAGGGGCTTATCCTCAGCCAGCCAGCTTTAATTATTACACGGACTCCTGGGCATTTAATTCCTTCGACGACTTTTCGGCACAGACAAATTATACTTTTGGAGTTACCGGCACTATGGCTGCTGTCGGAACAGATGCGCTTTATATGGTTACGAAGGATGCTCCGGTACTAACCCGTATTGGACTGGAAGACTGGAAAGCAGAAACTGTCATCGATTCGCGCGACCTGATTGGTGGCGGGCAAGGACAGGCTATTTGTCTCGTATCGGACGACAAGGCCGTGTTTACAACTACACGCGGCGCTTATGTGGTTGATCTGGGACAGAAAGCTATTGTGGATACCCTGACAAGTCAGAATGCTACCGATGTCGTTGTCAATGGTGACTACATGTATCTTTTAGTCAGTGATTCCGTAAATATCTACAAGAAAAACGACCTGTCGCTGGTAGATCGGGCAGTTGCTCCTGCAAAGACGGGATTTGCCATAACGGAAGCGGGAGACGTCTGGGCTGCCGACGATACGGCACTGGTACGTTTCGAAGCTTCAAGACCAACAGAGCCTGAAGTGGTGGCACTGCCTTCAGGATGTTCCGTCTATTACAATATGTGGGCTTATACTCCGAGCAGTCTGAAAGCAGTCAAAGGTAAAAATGCATTGTATTTCAGTCAACCTTCAGGCTATTCTGCCAATGCAGTCTATGAATATGACATTGACGGCGGTCAGATCAGCAAAATATTTGAGCTGGAGGGCGGAAGTGGTTTTTATGGCAGCGGTATTCATGTTGACCCGAAGTCCGGCAACCTTTATCTGGTCAGCACGGTCAATTATAAGTCGTTCCTGATCGATGTCGTATCGCCAGAAGGAAACAAACAGGAAGAAATCGTTTACGGCAACGATTCTACGGTATGGTTCCCGTCTACGATTATCTTTGAATAGAATTATTCAGAACTTGTTCATTTTTATAGTAACTATCTGCCAAATAGTTTTAAACGATGAGCCGCTCTTTGCGTGATGCATGGAGCGGCTTTTATAATGGTTCAAAAATAAGCCTTGTGCGCTTAAAAGTTTTTTTATTGGTTCTGTCCAATTCACGGTTTATTCCCGGGATTGCAGGCATAATCCTGATGTATTTCCTGTATCAAGATTTAATATTCAGAGCTGGTCTGTTAGAGAGTAAATCACCTATAATAAAGTCAAAACAATATTCCGAAAAAAAATCGAGTCGTACGCTGATGATCATTCAGAATACGACTCGCTAATAAAATCTATCAATGAAATACTTTATTGGGCAATCATGATTTTCTTTCCATTAACAATATAAAAACCTCTTTGCAATGAGAATTCACGCGTACCGCAAACAGAACCGTTGAAAAGGACAGCACCGGAAATATCTGCAAGCACCACACGCTGGTTGCGACGCGTTGTCAGGATCAGCTTACTGCCATCAGTCTTAATCAAGATATCCTGCTCCAGACCGTTTAAAGAGATTTCCGGCTGATCGACAGAAGATGATACACCATATTCTTCAAAGATTTTTTCTTCCAGATAAAGATTCTTCAGAGTCAAACAACTGCTACCACTCATGTTAATCAACAAACCCAGAGAAACCTCACTTTCCGCTGAAACACCGAACTCCATTTCCTTCTCACTAAGACTGTTATAACCCAGCGATCCGTTTTCTAAATTCTGTGTGTTCGGAAGTCCCTTACCGGATGCAGCAACCAAATATGAACCGTCGGCTGCAAATTCAACATAAGAATTAACTCCAAACACATAGTATCCGGCTGGCAGCTTAATGGTCTGATAAGCTTTGTGGTCGCTAATACTGCTTGCGAATCCATCCCATGATGTTGTCATTGTCAGTGCACTGCCTTTATTCTTATCTACATGGAAACCGGTTACAGTATTATCTGTATTAACGGTGTTTTCCAATATCCATGGAGAATCAGATGTGTTCTGGCTTAGTTTCAGGAAGCGAGTTGTGTTGGCTGTATTGACCGTACCGCCTGAAGCACGGAACGGCATGGAAATATTCTTCAGATATTGTGCAGTTATATCTGTCCGATTAGCCGTATTCAGACAGAAGATTCCCTTAGATGAACTCCAAGCATCACCTTCCGGGCCAAATCCGTTGCGCACGCCTATATTCTGATTTGAAGTGGCATCTATGACATCGCCTGAACTCTGATTAAACTGATAGTAAACACTAAGTTTGTGACTTTGTTCTGCATCAGCAACATCACTGATCGCCTGATTAGCATAACCGACAAGTACAGAAGGAGTCAGTGCTTTGTTCCATACCCGGAATTCATCAATAACGGCGTTCATTGGTGCTTCCGATCCGCCAATACGGAAATCGTTGGAGAATTTTGGACAAACCTTGGCCGTAACATTGCCGTTGGCTACAATTTTACCGTCTTTCAGTATGCTGATAGAGCCACGATTGAAAACGACAGCATAATGGTGCCACTCAGACAATGCTACACATCCGGCTGCTGTACTAACCTTATTATTGGCCACATAAACGGTTAAAGCGCCATCGGCTCCGGTCTCGATCAAGAATTCGCCTTGATCTCCTCCAATACCATGATTACGGCTCTTGGCATTTGCTTTTGCATACATCCACCATTCAACGGTAAATTCAGAACCATTTTCTTCAATCGGACTGATCAGACGAACATGTTCCGAACCTCCTGTAAAGTTCAGGCCATTCTTACCATCCTCATTGCAAACAATAATAGCCCGTTTCTTCTCCGAACGGCTACTTCCTTGTTCGTTGGCTGCGGTCAGACTCACATCATAAACACCCGGATATTTCATCGTAATGGATTCGTTCTGATTGTGTACGAGAATCGTATGTGTCTCATTGCTAACTACCCATTTCCATGATGTTGGCATCTGTTTGCTTTCATCCGTCAGTTGTGTTTTGTCGCCGACAAATACAATATCCGGACTGATACTGAAATCTACCTGTGGGGCTATTTCTGTGATATGCACTGTTTGCGTGGTCTGGCTGGAACCTTGTGCATTGGTTACCGTCAGGGTTACTTCATAGGTACCAGGGTTAGAATAAGTGGCCGCTGCATTACGTGTTGTAGCAGTTTCAACATCGGCACCCGGCATCGACCATTCGTAACGGCAACCATCAATAGGCGTACTTTCATTAATGAAGCTGATGTGTTCTCCGACAGGCACAGAAGATGCGCTCTGCTTGAAATCGGCCACAGGTTCAGTCTGCTGTTCAACGGTGATTTTCTTATTGGTTTGGGCCGTCTTACCTTGCGTATCGGTTACCGTAAGCGTAATGGTTTGTTCACCGGCCTCGTTAAAGACAACAGACGGATTTTCTGTTTCAATAACTTTTTCAGTGGCACCGGTAAGATCCCATTTCCATGCTACTGCATTGCCAGAACACTGATTAGTAAGCTGCACAGCACTTCCTATGTAATAAGGACCTGAAGGAAGTGAGAACTCGGCCTGCAACTGGCGGTTATCCTGAAGTAAAGAATTATCGGTCTGCTGTGACTGGAATCCGAAGCAGCTGATCTGGTAATGACCAGTTGCATCGGTCAGTCCTTCTGATTCATTCATTTTGACTTCGGTCAGTAATCCGGGCATATTCGTTGGTTCCTGAATTTCGGCATACATATAATTCTGGATTTCACGCTGACTTCTTGCTGTGCTCCAGATACGGAACTCATCCATTTGTCCACTGATACCACTCGTATTATTTGTTCCAACAGACAAATCACCGAATCCGCCCAAACCGGAATAACCGGTCGTTATGGTTCCGACCTCCTGACCATTGATGTATGCAGTCATCGTGTTGTTGCTGACTGTTACGGCTATATGCGTCCACTTTCCCGGTTGAAGCATACCGGCCGGACTCGTGATGCGGTTGGTTCCCGTACTCCAGCCAACAACCAGCTCGCCGGCATTGGTTGTATGAATCATGAAATTGCCCCAACCCGGACCAATCTGCTGGTTCCAGTCGAATACACGTTCAGGTTTAATCCAATATTCTACAGTCGCCTCATTATACTTATTTGTGAAAACACCTTCAATATTAAATCCGGAATTAGAAAACGAACGAACGTAATTCGTTTCTGGATTTTCACCTGAATAAGCAATTGTTGGAGCTTCTGTCAATGAGGACAGAATGGTTTCACCATTAAAATCATACAATGCAGCCACCTGATAAATACCCGAACCGGATTCAGCGATAGAATAGTTCTGCGTATTCTGATCTACATCCGTCAACGCGGTTCCATCTTTGAACACACGATAACCTTTAAGCGTATATGCAGACTCTACCGGTTCATTCCAACTCAATGTGTTTTCCTGAAGAACCAAATTTCGCGGCATATTAAACGATTCACCAGGAACAATTACTGAAACAATCGTTTTATTACCTTGATTCCGGACTGTTACACCCTCTGCATCTATATCAAACGGAAACTCAATTCCCTTTTGGTCAAACTCATAATCTATAAGAGAACAATTATGAATCTTACCATTTCCACTTGCTGTATTTTTTGACTCAATAATCAGGAAATATTTCAATGGTTTACGCGTGTCGAACGCAGCAGAAAGATCTGTCACATCATATCCGAATTCCATAGGTTCATAATGCATTCCGTCTGCCCAACGTCCAAGCATAGGTACTTCTGCATCAACTCCATCATTGTTTCCGTCGCCGGCGTATTTGAAATGTTCAAATGCAACGGTCTTCTCCGGAGTATCGGCCTGAAGATTTTCTGATATGCCCGCACTAATCTGAATTTCGCTCCGCTTGCTGTACTCCATCGTAATTTTAAACGTACGCAACGGACGATAGTTCTTGCGCACATGGTAAACTTCGGGATAATAATAGGAATCACTGTTATCCCAGCTGATGGCATTCTTATATGGGCAGTAAATGAAACCCTGGTTACACCAACTCTGTCCCCAGGAATTCACGACAATCCAAGCACCGATTTCATCTTTATCCGCTTCACCGGCAATGCCGTTACCATCGAGATCAAACTCTATACGATCATCATAACCAACGATCGTCAGTGCATGATCGACCGTATTGCCCCAATTCTGAACATAATATTCATTCGTTACGCCATTTTCGTCATTGGCTGCAGTCTTCGGAATTCGCTGCCAGTTTCCGCCACTGGCTACACCGATACCGCAAATGCCACCGGCTTTAAAATCTGTGTCACCATTATGATTCCAGATCCAATTCTTTACGGCTTCACGACCTTCCTCAGTTTCAACACTCATCGGGAAATTAGCGTTATGGCTGATGCGATTGCACATGGCAGCATACCATTTGTCATAACCTTGCATCCAACCAAAATCAGGATCGGCAGTATCCTGGTTTCCAAAAAGTTTGGAATAAGTACGTCCTCCATAAGTCGGAACATTCGGAATACCATTGGCTGCAGCCATACCTTCCTTTCCGGAATTGGAATTGGTCAGCAGCCACGTAAAATGGGTCGGATACTGATTTTCCTCCAAAGAGCCGTCAAGGCCACGGAACGCATTTATCTCATAATTGAACATATAACCGATACGTGAAGCAGAACCGCAAGAACCACCATCCTGATTGAATACAGGAGGGAAGTATGGAGTCTCTGCATTGTTCACACGTGCCGGACGTGTTTCTTTTGCCTTAATTCGACTAACGACACTCTTGCTTAATTCCGGATCAGGTTTGATTTGAAAACTAAAATCAGGATATTTCTTGTAATCAACAGAAACATCCTGAGCATGAGCTGGCATAACAGGACTCAATGCAGCCATGCATAAAAGGGTAGACAGGTATTTATGTTTCATAGTCTAATAATAATTACGGAACAAAAATAATCATCTCTGATAGTTTCATCACAGGAATAATTTTAATTAAACTTAAATTATGTATATTTGCAGGAAACAAATAAATCCATATCATGAAAATCAAACGTACAATTATTGCTATCGGTTGTTTTCTGGCTGAATTATTTTTCGTCAATGTCACCGGGCAAAATCAATATAAACAGCACGTACAATTGTCCGTCATTCCGAGACCCAATCAGGTTACGTTACTGAATGGGGCGTTTTCTCTTACAAAGAGCAACAGAATGGTTCTTGAAATGTCTGACAGTATACGGAAACAGCTTATGGCCTATATGGTCGAAGAGAAAGAAAAGCCGCTGTATCACTACCTAATACAAGTTTCTGGAAAGAAAAAAGGAAAAGATAATATACGTTTTGTCATTCGTCCGGCCCTGAACCTACCGACAGAAGGATACCATCTTCGAATTACGCAAGACAGTCTACTTCTGGAAGCAAGTCAGGAGGCCGGCTTGTTCTATGGCATACAAACCTTGACGCAACTGGCGATGAATGCTGAGAATGGACAGGTTTTACCAGCCGTAGAGATTTTCGACAAGCCCAGATTTGCCTATCGGGGAGTTATGCTTGACATATCCAGACATTTTTATGGTAAAGACTTTCTGAAAAAACAAATCGACTTGCTGGCACATTACAAAATCAACCGATTGCATCTGCACCTCACGGATGCAGCCGGCTGGCGCATCGAAATCGAACGTTTTCCACGTTTGACGAGCCAGGCTGCCTGGCGTACTCAGGCTAAATGGAAAGACTGGTGGAACGGAAAACGATATTATTCAACGGAAACATGCCCCGATGCTTATGGCGGCTATCTGACAAAGAACGATGTGCGCGAACTTGTAGAATATGCCCAAAAGCGGGCTGTGACAATCATACCTGAAATCGAAATGCCCTCTCATTCTGAAGAAGTACTTGCTGCTTACCCCGAATTATCCTGTACACATCAGCCATACGGTCCTTCTGACTTTTGCATAGGCAATGAAAAGACATTCCAGTTTCTGGAACAAGTTCTGATGGAGGTTATGGATTTATTCCCATCGGAATATATTCATATTGGCGGTGATGAAGCTTCAAAAACAGCCTGGAAAACCTGTCTGCTTTGTCAGAGACGCATTCGGGAAGAGGGGTTGAATGGAGTTGATGGATTGCAAAGCTATCTGGTTCATCGAATCGAACGCTTTTTAAATGCACATGGACGGAAACTGTTAGGCTGGGACGAAATACTCGACGGCGGACTGGCACCGAATGCTACGGTCATGTCATGGCGCGGTACGGAAGGTGGACTGGCTGCCGTGAGCAGTGGCCATGCAGCCATCATGACTCCGGGGACCTACTGTTATTTGGATAGTTATCAGGATGCTCCGCACACACAGCCCGAAGCTATTGGTGGTTATCTGCCCTTGAAAAAAGTATATGGATATGATCCGGTACCGCCAGAACTTAATGATGACCAGCGCCGGCTTGTTCTGGGTGTTCAGGCAAATCTCTGGACAGAATACGTTGCAACTGAGGCACATGCCGAATACATGTTGTATCCGCGCGTACTTGCAGTGGCCGAAACGGGATGGACGGAACCGTCCATAAAATCCTGGCCGGACTTTCATCAGCGGGCTGTGCAAGAAGTGTCCCGGATTCGCCGGGCTGGATACCACACTTTTGATCTGGCCCGGGAATATGGTAATCGACCGGAAGCAGCTGAGGTGTGCCAACACAAGGCTTTCGGAAAACCGGTAAATTATCGCGCACCATTCTGGAGTACATATCCGGCTGGCGGAAACAAGGCTCTGACCGATGGCCTGAGGGGAGGCTGGAGTTACCTTGACGGACGTTGGCAAGGCTTTGTTTCCGACAGACGTCTTGATGTTGTGGTCGATCTGGAGCAACTCGACACAATACATGCCGTAGAGGTTGATTTTATGCAACTTTGTGGTCCTGGAGTTTTCTTGCCCGAACAAATACATTTCTCAGCTTCGGCAGACGGGCAGACTTTCGTCTCACTCGCTTCGTGGAAAAACCAAGTGGTGCGTGATGACACACTGACCATCAAAAGATTCTCGTGGACAGGAGATACAACAGCACGTTACATTCGGTGTCAGGCTAATGCGAGCGCGCTGTATGGTGGAGTTGTCTTTACGGATGAAATCGTTGTCCGATAGATTAATGGGTACATAAAAAAACAGTCTGACGTTTTCTGTGACAGAAACATCAGACTGTTTTTTATTTTAAGCAATGGTTACATACTAATATGCTGCTTCGTGTATGCCTGCAACAGCCCGTCCGCTGGGATCGTTCAGATTTTTAAAAGAAGCATCCCAGGCTAAAGCTTCGGCCGTAGAACAGGCAACACTTGGAATGCTGGGTACGGAACGTGCAGCTGAAGCACTTGGAAAATGTTCTTCAAAGATGCTCCGGTAGTAATATTCTTCCTTGTTTTGTGGAGGATTAATCGGAAATCGTTCAGCAGCATGAGCCATTTGTTCATCGCTGACGGCTTCGGCCGTAATGGCTTTCAGTGTATCAATCCAGGAATAACCGACGCCATCCGAGAACTGCTCTTTCTGACGCCAGGCAACTGCATCCGGCAGAAGCGAAGCAAATGCATCACGTACCACACGTTTTTCTATTTGCTGTCCGGGACACATCTTCACTGCCGGGTTCAGACGCATGGCTACATCAAGAAATTCCTTGTCGAGGAAGGGGACACGACCCTCTACGCCCCACGCTGCCAGACTTTTGTTTGCGCGAAGACAGTCGTATAAGTAAAGCTTGGACAGCTTCCGCACGGTTTCTTCATGAAATGCCTGGGGATTTGGTGCCTTGTGGAAATAAAGGTAACCGCCGAAAATTTCGTCGGCACCTTCGCCGCTGAGTACCATCTTGATTCCCATGGATTTGATGACTCTTGCCAATAAATACATCGGTGTAGAAGCACGGACAGTTGTCACATCATAAGTTTCGATGTAATAAATAACATCACGAATGGCGTCCAGTCCTTCCTGAATCGTATAATTTATCTCATGATGTACCGTACCGATATGCTCGGCAACCAGACGGGCTTTAGCCAGATCAGGGGCACCTTTCAGTCCAACGGCAAACGAATGAAGCTGGGGCCACCAGGCTGCTTGTCGGCCGTCGGTCTCAATACGCCGGTCTGCATAAATTTTCGCGATGGCAGAAATTACGGAAGAATCGAGGCCTCCTGAGAGCAGGACGCCGTAGGGCACATCGCTCATCAGCTGGCGACGGACTGCTGCTTCAAGCGCCGAACGAAGGTCGGCAACCTGACGCCGATAGGCGGATTCATCTGTAGATTGGTCGGCGCCGGTGCGCGTGTCGTTTGTGGCACGTTTGGTGTAATTGTCCTTCACGGCGTCATAACTGGTCCAGTCACGATGATACCAAGGTTTCATTTTTCCCTCACGGCTCCAATAGTAGTGCCCTGGAAGGAAAGGTTCATATTCGTCGCAGAAACCCTCGAGTGCCTTCAATTCGCTGGCACAATAAACAGTTCCGTCGGCGTCACGGCCGATATAAAGTGGAATAACCCCAATGGGATCACGTGCAATAAGAAATTCGTCACGCTCTTCATCATAAAGGGCAAAAGCAAAAATACCGTTCAGACGTTCGATGAAGTCTGTTCCATAACGACGATAGAGTGCCAGAATTACTTCACAGTCACTGCCCGTCTGAAATTCATACTGTCCGGCAAATTCAGCACGGATTTCCCGATGATTGTAGATTTCTCCATTGACAGCCAGCACTTGTTTGCGATCCGGCGAATACAGAGGTTGTCCGCCACTTTGCGGATCGACAATAGACAAACGCTCATGGGCCAGTATGGCTGATCCGCCACAATAGATACCGCTCCAATCCGGACCACGGTGACGAATGCGTTTAGCCATGGTCAGAGCTTTTTGCCTTAATTCAGGAGTTTGCTGTTTGATATTGAAGATACAAGCTATTCCACACATAATGTTTTATCGTTATTGATTGATAATGTTGTTTGTTTACAGATCCAATTAAATACAATCGGATTATTTATCCTTGAGCATTCGGTCAATGTCTTCTGCAGCTTTGCGTCCTGATGCGATACATTTAACCACTAAAGAAGGTCCGGTGCCGGCATCACCGGCGATGACGGCATTCTCCGGCAATTCGGGCAATTGAGGACGCAGGAACCCCATGGCGAGCAAGACAAGATCGGCTTTGATTACCTCCTTCTTGCCCGTAGGCTTCATTACCGGACGACCGCCGTCTGGAGCTGGAAGCCACTCAACTTCTTCAACTTCGACGCCGGTTACACGGCCATTCTTTCCAATGAATTTGTTGGAATTTAAAGACCAGCGACGGATACAGCCTTCTTCATGACTGGAGCTTGTCTTCAGCACAACAGGCCACTGTGGCCACGGAGTTGCCGGATTATAACCAACAGGCGGCTTCGGCATAATTTCAATTTGAGTTACTCCGGAAGCTCCCTGACGATGGGCCGTACCGATACAGTCACTGCCTGTATCTCCGCCACCGATGACCAATACCTGTTTGCCGCGAGCGGTTATCCGTTCTTTGGCTTCGATGGTCTGACCAGCTAAAATACGGTTCTGCTGAGCCAGTAACTCCATGGCAAAATGAATACCGCCCAGTTCTCTTCCGGGAATTGCCAGATCGCGGGCTTGCGGTGTTCCGGTGCAGACTGCATAAGCATCAAATCCATCAGGCAGTTGCTTTAAGTCAATAGTAGTATTTGTCTGAAACTTTACACCCTCGGCCTCCATGACTTGCAGTCGTCGGTCGATTATGGATTTGCCTAATTTGAAATTGGGGATACCATAGCGAAGCAACCCGCCGATCATTTCGTCGCGTTCAAAAACAGTCACGTCATATCCTTTATGATTCAGCTGGTTGGCAGCAGCCAAGCCGGCCGGACCAGATCCGATGACGGCAACACGTCGGCCGTTACGTGCATATTTTCCGGGAACGACGTATCCTTCACGAAAAGCGGCTTCAGCTATGGCACACTCATCTTCTCTGATCGTGACTGGAGCATCGATGGCCAACTTCAGTACACAGGATTTCTCGCATAAAGCCGGACAGATGCGTCCGGTAAATTCCGGGAAATCATTGGTTTGATTCAGAATCTCATAAGCTTTACGCCAGGAACCGTTAAACAAGGCATCCTGAAATTCTGGTGGCCGGTTACCCAACGGGCAGGCCCAGTGACAGAAAGGAACACCACAGTCCATACAGCGGCTGGCCTGAAGTTTCCGCTCGCCGGCATTCAATGTCTGTTCAACTTCGCTATAGTCGTTTATTCGGTCGTGTATCGGTCGGTATCCCGCTTCTTGTCGCGGGATGGTGAGAAATGCTTTCGGGTTTCCCATAATTCTCTATGTAGATTAAATATGTTAGGTAAGGGGAGGGCTACCCTGATGATACCACACGTGCGTAGTTGCCTCACCTTACGTTTTATCTTGTGTTAATAATCTCTCTGAACTTCTGCAATTCTTTGCTGGAGCTTGCGCATCTGTTCTTCTGCCAGTACTTTCTTGTATTCTATTGGCGTCACTTGAATGAATTCCTCAACGTAGCGTGGCCAGTTGTCAAGCATGGTACGAGCCAAGGCAGAACCCGTGTAACGGTAATGTTGCCGGATCAGTTCATGAAGTTCCTTGCGGGCAGCTGCATCCTCTAAGAGAGAAAGTTCTACCATATCCATATTGCAGAAATAGTCGAAAGTTCCCTTAGGATCCCATACATAGGCAACACCACCGCTCATGCCTGCTGCAAAGTTGCGTCCTGTTTGTCCTAAGACAACGACGCGTCCTCCAGTCATATATTCACAGCAATGGTCACCTACGCCTTCAACAACTGCTATGGCTCCCGAGTTACGAACGGCAAAGCGCTCGCCGGCACGTCCGTTAATATAAACTTCACCACTTGTTGCTCCATAAAGCAAGGTATTGCCGACAATGGTATTCTGTTCTGCCGCAAAATTGCTGCGAACCGGTGGACGCACCGTAATCAAGCCTCCGCTGAGTCCTTTTCCTAAATAATCATTGGCCTCACCTTCAAGTTCAAAACTGATTCCGTGAGCTAAAAAGGCTCCGAAACTCTGTCCGGCCGAACCTTTAAAATTAACCCGTATGGTACTGTCCGGTAATCCGGCATGTCCATATTTGGCAGCTACCGCTCCTGAAAGCATCGCGCCGACAGCACGGTCAGTATTACCGATGGCATATTCGAGAGACACTTCCCGACGCTCTTCCAAAGCGGGTAAAGCAGCCTGGAGCATGGCGACGTCCTTCACGTGGGCAATATCGTGCTGTTGTGTCGTACAATGATGCAGAGCGGCATCGTTTTCTACGCGATGAAGTAGACGGCTGAAATCCAGATGAGCTGCTTTGGAGCCTGCTTTGGCCGGGTGTAACTCAATAAGATCCGTGCGTCCCACGATGTCTTCAAGTTTGCGGAAACCCATGTCGGCCAGATATTCCCGAACTTCTTCTGCAAGGAAACGGAAATAATTGACTACATATTTATAATGTCCGCGGAAATGTTCTCGTAAACGTGGATCTTGTGTGGCAACTCCCACGGGACATGTATTGGAATGGCACTTGCGCATCATGACGCATCCCAAGACAATGAGTGCCGTTGTTCCAAACGCAAATTCCTCGGCCCCCAGCAGTGCCATACTGATCACATCGCGCCCTGTTTTAAGCTGACCGTCGGTCTGTAGTCTGACCTGACCGCGCAGACCATTCAGGACCAGGGTTTGCTGTGTTTCGCTCAGACCGATCTCCGGTGAAATTCCTGCATAGCGAATAGAAGATGCGGGGGATGCTCCCGTTCCACCTTCGGCACCGGAAATGACAATTAAATCGGCTTTTGCCTTAGCAACACCTGCCGCGATAGTTCCGACACCACTCTCTGCAACCAATTTCACGCTGATTGCCGCATTCGGATTTACATTCTTTAAATCAAAGATGAGCTGGGCCAGATCTTCAATGCTGTAAATGTCGTGATGTGGCGGTGGTGAGATCAAAGAGATACCGGGTATGGAGTGGCGTGTACGAGCGATGACCTCGTCGACTTTAAATCCCGGAAGCTGACCACCTTCACCCGGTTTCGCACCTTGAGCCACTTTAATCTGAATTTCTTCGGCATGAACAAGATATTCCGCAGTCACTCCAAAACGCCCTGATGCCACCTGCTTCGTTTTACTGGACAGACTGATGCCGTCGACTTTCTCGTGAAAGCGTATGCTGTCTTCACCACCTTCGCCTGTGTTGCTTCGTGTTCCCAATTCATTCATGGCCAGGGCCAGTGCTTCATGAGCTTCCTTACTGATCGCTCCGAAAGAAATAGCGCCTGTTACAAAATGCTTCACAATGTCTTCAACAGGTTCAACTTCGTCCAAAGGTATCGGATGATGACGGAAACTAAAGAAATCGCGCAGGAATATCGGGGCTTCTTTCTCGTCGGACGCATGAGTAAACTCCTTGAACTTTTTGTAGCTTCCTGTGCGTGTTGCTAACTGAAGCAGACGAATTGTGTCGGGATTCCATGCGTGTCGTTCACCATCTTTCCGATAAGATAACTGTCCGATATGCGGCAACAGTGGTTCGGGCTCTTCGGGATGCTGAGCCAACAATTGCTCTGTAGCTCGTGCATCGTTCAGGAAATGAGCATAGTCGGCCGCAATTTCTTCAAGGCCGATGCCGCCAATGGTCGATACAGGAGTACCAAAATAGGCACGAAGCACATCTTCGCTCAAACCTACGGCTTCGAATATGCGTGCACCACGGTAGGAGCGAATGGTACTGATACCCATTTTACTCATAATCTTGTAAAGCCCCTTGCAAAGTGCCTTGATATAATTCTTTTCGGCTGTTTCATAGTTCATCTGGATCAGCCCGTGTTCCGAAAGATCGGCAAGGACAGCATATGCCATATAAGGACACACGGCGCTGGCACCGTAGCCCAAAAGCAAAGCGGCATGCATCACTTCACGCGTTTCACCGCTTTCGACAATCAATGCTGTCTGTACCCGTTTCTGTACACTGATCAAATGCTGGTGGACGGCGCTCACAGCCAACAATGCCGGAACGGTAGCCTCTTTATCATCTGTCTGCCTGTCGGACAAGATGATGTAGCTGGTTCCTGCGTCTACGGCTGCTTCTGCTTCAGAACAAATGCGCGTCAGGGCATCCTGCAAGGCATTTTTGCCGTCTTCCGGTCGGAACGTCATGGCTATTTTTCGAGTACGGAAACCCTTATAACTGATGTTACACAATAAATCCAGATGCTTATTGGTCAGGATCGGATAGGGCAGACGAACCATTTTGCAATGGCGTTCACCTGGTTCAAGTATGTTTAGTCCGACAGTACCGACATATTCTGCCAGCGACATGACTAATTCTTCGCGGATAGGATCAATAGGCGGATTGGTTACCTGAGCAAATTGCTGACGGAAGTAATTAAAAAGTAATTGCGGCTTGTCCGACAATACAGCTAACGGAGTATCATTGCCCATGGATGCCGTCGGTTCTGCACCCGTAGTTCCCATAGGCAGGATAACGCGTTCAATATCCTCTCGAGTAAAACCAAAGAGCCGAAGTTTGCGGCTGTAGTTTTCCACGTTATTGGCAACTTTTCGTCCACTCTTCAATGCGTCTAATTCTACTCGGTTTGCCGAAAGCCATTGCCGATAAGGATAGGCTGAAGCCAATTGTTCTTTCAACTCACTATCATAATAGATACGTCCTTCCTGAGTATCAACAAGAAGGATCTTTCCTGGCTGCAAGCGGCCTTTTTCTTTGACTTCAGAAGGATCAAAACCGATAGTTCCAACTTCGCTCGCTACGACCATCATGTCGTTGTTCGTAATCAGATAACGTGCTGGACGCAAGCCGTTCCGGTCGAGCATACCGCCTGCGTAGCGTCCGTCGCTGAAGAGCAAGGCTGCAGGTCCGTCCCATGGCTCCATCAAGATGGAATGGTATTCATAGAAAGCTTTTAAATCTTCGCTGATCGGGTTTTTATCATTAAACGATTCCGGCACCAGCATAGCCAGAGCGTGTGGCAGACTCAGACCGGACTGGACGAGATATTCCAATACATTGTCCAGTGATGCACTGTCGCTCATACCGGGCTGGATCACAGGATGCAATCCTTTGGCTCCCTTGAGTAGGGGAGATTCAAGCGCGCGCTCGCGCGCCTCCATCCAGGCACGGTTTCCGCGAATGGTATTGATTTCCCCGTTGTGAGCCAGCAAACGGAACGGTTGTGCCAAGCTCCAGGTAGGGAAAGTATTCGTACTGAATCGGGAATGAACTAATGCAATGCCACTGGTGAAATACGGCTGAGTAAGATCAAGAAAATAATTGCGTACCTGTGTGGACGAAAGCATGCCTTTATACACAATATTTTTGCTGGATAAAGATACAATATAAAAGTCTTTGCATCCTTCCAATCCGCTTTGAGCTATGCGGGATTCAATTTGACGGCGAACGAGATACAATCGACGTTCCAGATCAGTTACATCAGATGCTGTAATAAACATTTGTTTGATGTCTGGTTCCGTTGCACGTGCGTCAGAACCCAATATGCTGGAGTCAACAGGAACATTGCGCAAATGCATTAAGGTCAGGCCTTCGCGTTCTACTTCCTCGAGCAGAATACGCAACATGGCTTCCTGGGTGGTTTTCTCTTTGGGTAAAAAGACCAGTCCTGTTCCGTAATTTCCCTTTTCGGGTACCGGAATTCCTTGTAACAAGATGAACTCATGTGGTATTTGTACCATAATGCCAGCCCCGTCTCCCGTCTTGTTATCAGCTCCTTCTGCTCCCCGGTGTTTCATGTTTTCAAGAACCCGTAAAGCAGAATCAACCAGTTCGTGCGACTTAGCACCGTGAATATGAACCAGCATACCTACACCACAGGCATCATGCTCGTAGGATGGTTGGTAGAGCCCAATATCTTTCATATTGTCACAATGATTGGTGTTTTTAGAATTCTGCATCATAATTATATTGTTTGTTTCTATTTTGTGTCTTTTTGTCTTGCAAAGATAGGCTTTGGACATCTCATTTTTGAGTGCATAAACATAAAAAATATATTTCATGTATCATTGATTACAATTATTACTTTATACGGCTGTTTTATATTAAAATTTTAATATTATACATCAATATTGTATCAAATTAAAACTTCACTTAGTTTTCGTTCTGTCAATATTCTCTATTTTAGGGGTATGATACCCCATTTTGGACAGGTATTCCGTGTAGAATGGGAGGATGTGGCCGGGTTCCAGCGTATTCTATTTGAGAAACTTTTTGTACCTTTGTCTGTTGAAGCAGTCAGCATAAGGTTTAGTCTCTGCATTCGAGTCAATCCGTAACGTTGATTCTTCAAAACTACACAACCAAGAAACGAATAAATTCGATGGAACCATTAAAACATGAATGTGGCGTTGCCCTCGTACGCCTGCTTAAGCCTTTGGACTATTACCAAAAAAAATATGGTACATGGATGTATGGCTTGAATAAGCTTTATTTATTAATGGAGAAGCAGCATAACCGCGGACAGGAAGCTGCCGGATTAGCTTGTGTAAAACTTAAAGCCGATCCTGGCGAGGAATATATGTTTCGTGAGCGTGCATTAGGTTCAGGAGCCATCACTGAGATCTTTGGCCATGTTTATGAACATTTTTCCGACCTGACGCCTGAGCAGATGTGCGACGCAGCTTATGCTGAAGCTTGCCTGCCTTTTGCTGGAGAACTATACATGGGACATTTACGCTATTCAACTACCGGCAAAAGCGGTATTTCCTATGTACATCCCTTTCTCAGACGAAATAACTGGCGTGCCAAGAATCTTTGTCTATGCGGTAACTTTAATCTGACTAACGTTGACGAAATATTTGCCAATATTACTGCGTTCGGACAGCATCCGCGCAAATATGCGGATACTTATATTATGTTGGAGCAGGTCGGCCATCGTTTGGATCGTGAAGTGGAACGTTTATATAATGAATGTTACGCGGAGGGGTTGCAAGGCATGGATATTACCCATGCCATCGAAGACCGGATTAATCTGGTAAATGTTTTACGCACGTCCAGTCCACAGTGGGATGGAGGATATGTCATCTGCGGTATGACCGGTAGCGGAGAGTTGTTTGCCATACGTGATCCCTGGGGCATCCGTCCAGGTTTCTGGTATAAGGATGATGAAATTATGGTGCTGGCATCTGAACGTCCTGTTATTCAGACGGCTCTGAACGTACCGGCTGATAGTATTCATGAATTGCAGCCTGGACAGGCTTTGCTCATGGATAAGAAAGGAAGTATGCGTTTAGAGCAGATTAACGAGGCAAAGACCAAACAGCCCTGCTCGTTCGAGCGTATCTATTTTTCGCGAGGTAGTGATCTCGACATTTATCGTGAACGAAAACTTCTGGGCAAAACGCTTGTAACACCAATTCTGAAAGCATTGAATAATGATGTGGTACACACTGTTTTTTCTTTCATTCCCAATACAGCAGAGGTCGCTTTCTATGGGATGCTGGAAGGATTTGACAATTATCTGAATCAACTTAAGGTAAAGCGTATTGAGGCTTTGGGGCATAAACCAAGCCATACGGAATTAGAACAAATTTTGTCTCAACGGATCAGAAGTGAAAAAGTAGCCATAAAGGATATTAAATTGCGTACCTTCATTGCAGAAGGTAACACAAGAAATGATTTGGCTGCCCATGTTTATGATATCACTTACGGAAGTCTGGTTCCTTATGAAGACAATTTGGTGATTATAGACGATAGTATCGTCCGGGGTACGACCTTGAGACAAAGTATCATTGGCATTCTGGACAGATTGCACCCTAAGAAGATTGTTATCGTGAGTTCGTCACCACAAGTGCGTTATCCAGATTACTACGGTATCGACATGTCGAGTATGGAGCAGTTTATTGCATTTAAAGCTGCTGTCGCTTTGTTGAAAGAAAAGGGAAAAGCTGGAATTCTTTTAGATGTTTACCGCAAATCAAAGGCACAGGAATCTTTACCCAAAGAACAGATGGTGAATTATGTCAAGGAGGTGTATGCCCCATTTACCGACGAAGAGATCTCAGTTAAAATTGTGGAACTATTAAAACCTAAAGAAACACAAGCTGAAGTTGAGATTGTCTACCAGACACTGGAAGGATTGCATGAGGCATGTCTAGAGCACAGCGGCGACTGGTATTTCAGCGGTAACTATCCTACACCGGGTGGTGTGAAACTGCTGAACCGGGCATTTATAGATTATATTGAAGAAAAAGAACTAGGATTCCTGCAGGAAAATCTTGGCTTTAATGGACTTTCGTGATATACATACATAGCGACTGCAACGATCAATTTAATAGTTGCAGTCGCTATTGTGTACGCTCATCATAAATGTTAATTTACGGATAACAGCACGGCACGCCATGCGGCACTTGTTATTCTTTCGCTGCTTCTAAAATAACTTCTCCGAGCGTCGGATGGGCATGTACGATATCGCTCAAGTCGTTAATTGTTGCCTGGCGTTGGAGCAGTACGGTTATTTCCTGAATCAGGTCTGCAGCATGAGGTCCGAACAAGTGTCCGCCGAGTAATCGGCCATTTTCTTTATGGCTCAACAGTTTGCAAAATCCGTCTGTTTCATTCAGACAGACCGCTTTTCCATTAGCCCGGAAAAATGATTTATGACAACGATAAGGTATGCCGAGTGTTTTACATTCCTCTTCGGTCAGGCCGACGGTTGCTGCCTCCGGTTGTGTAAAAACGGCAGCAGGGATGATATTCAGGTCTAAAGAATCCTGAAGACTCATTATATGATTAAGTGCACGCTTACCTTGAAATGTTGCCGCGTGAGCCAGCATCTGTCGCCCGTTAATGTCACCAATGGCGTAGATGTGGGGTAGGTTGGTTTGCATGTGTTCGTTGACTTCTATGCCTTTTTTCCCGTAGGCTATTCCTATGTCGTCCAGGTTAAGCGATTCTGTATTGGCCCGTCGGCCTACAGCCATTAGGACCACGTCGGCTTCTATGCGCTCTTCTTTTTCTTTTTTCAGAAAACCAATTTGCAAGGAACCGTTTCCATCTTGTTCAATTTTCTGCACTTGGGCTTGTGTCTGTATGTTGATCCCCCGTTTGCTCAAGCTTTGTTTCAAGCGTTTGGCCAAATCTGTATCGAAGCGCGGAAGAATCTCTCGACAGTATTCCAGGACGGTTACCTGGCTTCCGAAACTGTTGAAGATGGAAGCAAATTCGAGTCCGATCACTCCGGCTCCGATCACACAGAGACGATCCGGTATTTGTTTCACATTCAAGATTTCCTTGGAAGTGATTACCTGTGGCAAATCATTTCCGGGTATAGGCAGCATCTGAGGAACAGATCCCGTGGCGATTATGATATAATCGGCTGTGAAGATTTGTTCTCCGACTTGTACTGTATGAGAATCCACAAAGCGGGCCCTTCCTTCAATACGCTGAATCAACTTGTTCTGGAGCAATCCTTCCACACCTTGTTTTAATTGTTTGACGATCTGTTCTTTACGGTCTATTACTGTTTGAAAGTCAAAAGAATAGCTCACGTTTCTGATTCCAAATGTTTCCGCATCATGTAATTCGTCGAGCATTTGTGCATGACGACAGAAAGCTTTTGTCGGTATGCAACCCTCGTTCAGACAAGTGCCTCCCACAGGCCCTTTTTCAATAATTGTTACTTCTACTCCCCGACGTGCTGCAAGGAGCGCCGTTTCATATCCGCCCGGTCCAGCACCGATAATCAGGATCGGATAGTGTCTTGTTTCGAGTGTATTCATGTTCTTGATTCGGATTTGCAGTTTAAAGGTTATGATTGTGAAGTCTTCCGGCTCGGAAAAAGAAATCCTACGGTATGCCGCGCAGCCGCGTTTCCGGACAGGAATAGTCCTCATACCGTAGGAAAGAATCAGGCCTTTCCGGCCGATATCATCTTTTTCAGGAAGCCGTCAGATCGGCATAACGAAGTATTGGCTGTTTGGCCGCGGTGGTTTCGTCAAGTCGCCGTACGGGTGTCTGATGCGGAGCCGTACGGAGTGCTTCCGGATTTTCGATGGCTTCTCGAGCGATATGCCGCATGATGGTGATGAACTCGTCGAGTGTTTCTTTTGATTCCGTTTCAGTCGGTTCTATCATGATTGCCTGATGGAAAAGCAATGGGAAATAGATGGTCGGAGCATGGAAACCATAATCGAGCAAGCGTTTGGCCACATCGAGGGTCGTGATGCCGGTCGACTGGTCGGCCAGTCCGTCGAAAACGAACTCGTGTTTGCAACAAGTATCAATCGGCAATTTGTAGCAGTCTTTCAATTCTTCCTTGATATAGTTGGCATTGAGTGTAGCCAACGGACCTGCCAAGCGTACGTTTTGCCGGCCTAAGCGCAGGATGTATGCATAGGCGCGCATCAGTACGGCAAAGTTTCCCATAAAGCCGGAAATACGTCCGGCTGCTGTCTTATTGCCTGTTATGGTATATGTACCGTCTGGCTGCCGGACCACTTTCGGATTAGGCAGATATTCAGTCAGATGAGCTGCAACTCCTACAGGACCGGCTCCGGGACCGCCTCCACCGTGCGGTGTGGAGAATGTCTTATGCAGGTTCAGATGCAGAATGTCGAATCCCATGTCGCCGGGACGTACCACACCGAGCAGCGGGTTCAGATTGGCCCCGTCGTAATAAAGAAGTCCGCCGCAGGCGTGCACTAAATCGGCTATCTCCAGAATCTTCGTTTCGAAAAGTCCCAACGTGTTGGGATTGGTCATCATGATGCCTGCAATCGTATCGTCGAGCAAGGGACGGAGGTCATCCACGTCAATGGTTCCTTGAGGAGTCGATTTTACTTCGACCACTTCCAGTCCGCATACTGCAGCACTGGCCGGATTCGTACCATGTGCACTGTCAGGTACGATTACTTTGGTTCGTTTCAAGTCGCCGCGCTGCAAATGATATTGTCTCATGATCATTAGTCCGGTCAGTTCACCATGTGCCCCGGCGAAAGGATTAAGAGTGAAACATGCCATACCGGTTACTGCGGCTAAAGCATGATTCAATTCATCATAGAGTTGCAGCGCGCCTTGCACGGTCGATGCCGGCTGCAGCGGATGCAGATTCTGAAATCCCGGCATTCCGGCAAGTTCATCGTTGATTTTCGGATTATATTTCATCGTACAGCTCCCTAAGGGATAAAATCCGGTGTCGACTCCGAAATTCATGTTCGACAGGTTTGTGTAATGGCGTACGACATCCAGTTCACTGACTTCCGGCAGTGCTGGCTTCTGTTCCCTTTTCAGGGATTCGGGCAACTCCTCAAGATGGTGGCCCCACACGTTTTCGGGTAGTGAAAAGCCTTGTCGCCCTTCTTTGGAAAGTTCAAAAATCAGTTTATCGTAATATTTCATGGCTTCAGTCGCTTAATAATGGATAACATCCGGTCCATTTCTTCCCGGGTTCTTTTCTCGGTGACGCAGAAAGACACGTAGCCTTCTTCTGTCTGCAGGGCAGCAAGGAAACCTCCGTCGAGCAAGGCCTGCTGGAGTTTGTCTGCAGGGATCCTGCTTTTCAGTACAAATTCCTTTAGGTAGGGCTTCTCAAAAACATCCTCGAAAAGGCCGGTAGCGAGCAGTTCGTCATGGAGCTCATGAGCTCCTCCATATGAAAGTTCGTTGACTTGTCGCAGTCCTTCTGGTCCCATCAAGGAGAGGTAGATCGTGATATACAGCGCCATCAGCGACTGGTTGGAACATATGTTACTGTTTGCCTTTTCACGCCGTATGTGTTGTTCGCGCGCCTGGAGCGTGAGTACGAAGGCTCGTTTTCCGTCCACATCATGCGTCGCTCCAACAATACGTCCCGGAAGCTTGCGTACCAGATCTTTACGACAAGCCAGATAACCCACGTAGGGACCGCCAAACTGCATTGGGAGTCCCAGTGTCTGGGCATCACCGCATGCTATGTCAGCATTCCAGGATCCTGGTGTCCTGATGACGGCTAAGGCCGACGGGTCTGCATAGACCATCAGCAAAGCTTTCGTAGCATGCAGGGCCTCGGCCATGCCCGAGAGATCCTCTATGATGCCAAAACGATTAATTGACGGTACAAGCGCTCCGGCCACGTTGCCTGCTTCGAGAGCCTGTTTCAGGGCATCCAGATCGGTATTCCCATCCTTATGACCAATGTATCTGATTTCCACACCATGATATTTGGCATAAGTTTCGACAACTTCTCTGACTTGCGGCAACAAGGTTTCGGCGAGCAGTACCCGCGTTTTTTTCTTGGTAGCCGCAATAGCCATCAGCATGGCTTCAGCAGCTGCCGTTGGGCCGTCGTACATGGATGCATTGGTGCAGTCCATGCCCGTGAGTTCGGTAATCATACTCTGATATTCGAAGATGTAGCGCAATGTGCCCTGTGAAATTTCTGCCTGATAGGGGGTATAGGCCGTGAGGTACTCGCTGCGGGCGGTCAGGGCCGGAATAACTGCTGGTGCATAATGATCATAAGCGCCAGCTCCGCAAAACACGGTGAGTTGTCGGTTCTTACGGTCTAATTCTTCGAATTTACGTCTCAGTTCTATTTCCGACATGGATTCCGGAAGGTCAAAATCCTTCGTATATTTAACTTCGGCCGGAACATCCGCATAGAGATCGTCGAGCGATTTGACGCCGATCCGGTCGAGCATCTGTCGGATATCCTTATCGGTGTGCGGGAAATATGCAAAGCTCATATAGGTCAGTTTAAATTAATTGCAGCATGTTTTTATTGTTGTTTCTCACAGTATGCAGCATAATCGGTGGCGTTCATGAGCTTGTTCAGTTCATCAGGCTCGCTCATGCGTACTTTGATAATCCAGTTCGTATATGGATCCTGATTCAGTAGTCCGGACTCATTTTCGAGAGCTTCGTTAGCTTCCAGAACCGTACCGGATACCGGAGCAATCAGATCACTGGCAGCCTTCACACTCTCTACAGCACCAAACTCATCGCCAGCGGTAACCTCATCGTCAACATCGGGCATGTCCACATAGACGATGTCCCCCATAGCATGCTGTGCATAGTCGGTGATGCCGATAATGGCCGTATCGCCTTCTGCTTTTACCCACTCGTGTGATTCACTGTAAAATAGACCTTCAATAGTTTTCATGATTTATTCTGTTTTTAGGGTTAATATTAAAAATAGTATTTTTTATACGGTGATTTTACTTTTTATAGTTTTTGTCGTAGAAGCGTTTTTTGCAGATAATACCCGGAAACGTTTTCTTGCGAATCCGTATTGCTACCTGGCGTCCCATTTCGGCATAAGCACGGTCGATGAGTGCCATGCAGACATACTTGCCCGTCGATATGGACTGATATCCGGTAGTAACTTCGCCGATTACTTTTGCGTCGCATTCCACCGGATAACCGGCACGTGGAATGGCTTTTTCCGTAAGTTCGATGCCGACAATCTTGTGGGCGGTTCCTTCCGCTTTTTGTTTCAGAATACTTTCCCGGCCGATGAATTCTTTCTTATCCGTCTTGACAAAAATGCCCAGACCGGCTTCAATGGGCGAAATCTTGGCGCTCAGCTCATGACCGTACAAGGGCAGCCCCACTTCAAAGCGCAAGGTGTCCCGGCAGCCAAGTCCACATGGAGTCACACCAGCCTCGAGCAGTTTGTCCCAAAGTGCTACAATCACATTTGGAGCTGCATAAAATTCAAAGCCGTCTTCACCGGTATATCCGGTCCGGCTAAGCAGGATTGGCTGCTGATTCCAAGTTGTTTCCGTGAAGGTGTAAAACATCAGATCTGGTGCTTTCTTTAGTCCAAGTACTTCTGTAACTATGCGTTCTGAATCGGGCCCTTGAAGGGCGATTTCTCCCCACTGATCCGACTGATTGTCTATGTTGACCGTGTAACCTTCGCTTTGACAGCGTATCCATTCTTCGTCTTTGGCAATGTTTGCGGCATTGACTACCAATAAATATTTATTTTCTTCAGGCAGTTTGTAAACCAAAAGATCGTCCACAACTCCGCCGTCGGGATACAGCATCATGCCATACTGGATCTTTTCGGCCGGCATGACACGAATATCGTTCGTAAAGATATGGTTCACAAAACGTTCTGCATCAGGACCACTTATGAATATTTCGCCCATATGCGATACATCGAACATGCCCGCCTTATGCCGGACTGCCTGGTGTTCGTCAATGATGTTTGAATACTGAATAGGCATGATAAAACCGCCGAATGGGCTCATTTGTGCCTTTAACGCCTCATGCCGTTCGTAGAGGCAGGTTTTTAACAAGTCTTCCATAAAGGTTTATATTAAGGTTGATGATTGTTGGCTCCGGATGAAAATTCTGAGCCCGGTTTTTGGCGGGCGTGATTAAAAATCAATTCGATCCAGTCTTCTGTTTTCAGATTTAGAATGTAGCGGCCCAGATCAACTGTTTTCAGAGCTTCTCTAAAGGCATTTTCCTGTACGGGGCAGTCTTTCAGACAAGATTCCAGAATCGGGACGGCATTCTTTATACTAAAGAAATCACCCTCAAGCGCCACATTCTGAATTTTTCCCGACTGCATGCCGAAACGTATGGAAAAGTTACCGACTCCCTCAATGCGTCCATCGAAAGTCAGGTTGCAAGGAGGATTTTTCCCCCATAGGAAATCTTCCGTGAGATAAGTCGCTTCGATGCACTCGATAGTTTCTATTTCCTCAGCGGTCAGCATCCTTTCTCCGTCGCAGAGCGAACAGACAAAATGTTTTTTGACTTCTTCTTCACTCCAGTCGGTATGCTCGCTCAGATTCGTAACGCGCTGGCGTACCGAAGCCACGCCCTTGCTTTCCGTTTTGGACTGGGGAGGGGTTATGGCCTGTGTCAGACGTTCGAAATCAGTGTTGTATAGTAATGTTCCGTGTACGATGCTTTTGACCGGCGTCTGATAGAAGGCATTTCCGGATACCTTGCGTCCGCCGATCAGAATGTCATTTCTTCCGCTGACGGTCGCCGGTGCTCCCGTGTCGTTGATCAGCCTGGCGAGACGTTGCAGGCAACGGTCAAACGTCTGTTGTGCTCCGTCGGAATGCGTAATCCAGGTCAGCATCAGATTACCCCGGTCGGCATAGACACATCCGCCTCCGCTTTTTCTTCTGAATATGTTAATGTGATGTTTCCGGCAATAATCAATATTGACTTCCGCCTCAATATTCTGGTTTCTACCGCAAATGACGGTGGGCGCCACTTGCCAGATGAAGAATGCTTCTTCATCGCGATCCTCTCTGGCCAAAAATTCTTCCATAGCCAGATAAAAAACTAATTTACGCTCCTTAGAGTCGGGCAAAAGAATGTGCTTCATGCAATTCAGGTTATCGACGGTAAATATAGAAAATGTTTTGTGAAGCAAGGCGTCTTCCTGCCTTTTTACGATATATTTAACAGTATATTTTCTGGTTTTGGAAACTGTGGTTTGCACAAGTTTCTCTGCCCGGCCGGGAATGCGTCGGGATCAGTCCAGCATCAGATTCATGTAAGGCACTTCGTGCGCAAACAGAAATTCGGGTAGTTCGTTGACCGACATGTCAAGACACTTGATTCTGCTTTTGTGATCGAGTTCGGGTTGCACTCCGGTCGGGAAGTATCGGCAATGTCCCGGGGTAAGCAGATAGTTTCCGTTGTTTTCAGGAATTTCATTGTCGTCCCGTAGCACAAGTAACAATGTTTCGGACAGGTTTCGAGCATAACGGGTCAGTATATCCTTCGCCCGTACGACGCGCGCCATACCCAACAGGCTTTTCGGATGCTTGTCGGGCATCATGTAGCAGATCTCACGGGCAGCACTAAGCTTGCCGACACAGGTCATCAGGTCGGTGTTGGTTTGTGCATCGATTGCAACAGATTCCATCACGTAGAGTATTTTTTCCTCTATACGGCAGAAAGCTACTCCAAGCAGTTTCCCTTGCTGGTCTACAGCCTGCCAGACGTTCCCTCCCGACAATTTCAGGTCGGCTGTGACAACAGCCAAGTCAGCTGGAGTGTGCAGGATGCAGCAAGGACGCACGGCTTGTTGCTTATAGATAAAGCGGGCTACGTGTTGCGGTAGCTCGTTTCCGATTGGCGCCACGGTTACTTGATCACAGAAATTCCGGGAAACTTCGTGTGGAACTGGGATTTTGAGTACGCTTCGTCCGAAACAGGCCTGATATCCCGAACCGGCATAATATCTTTTCAGTCCTTCGTCGGCTGGAATCAGCGTACTAAGCAGCACGCCCTGATCGAACATTGTGCGGTGAGCCTGTCTGAGTAATGCTCTCATGAGTCCTCTGTTTCGGTAGTCGGGATGGGTGCAGGCACCGTAAATGTATGCCGTGGGTATGACTGCTCCTTTGTAAGTCATGGGGTAGGGTATGCGCTGCAAGGCCGATAGTACGCGTCCGTCGCTATTGGTCTGTATGCTGCAATTTTCGTCCTGGTAGCGCATCGAGAAATACATACGGATGAATGCTTCACTGTCGTTAAAACATTGCCGCCAGAGACTTTCTATCTGTTCCTTCATGTTCTTTCTATTTTGTATTTTTCCAATAGTTGTATCGGATGGTAGGAGGTTTTGGCTTTTCGCAATCCTTCGATACCCAGATCTTCCTCCCGGTTGATCAGTTCATATTGTTTGGGAATCAGGTTGGCAAATTCCTGATTCAATACGGCATAGGATCCCTCAAATAGGATATTTGCTTTTTCCACGCAGGTATCAAACGTGATTTTGTTCAAAGGAGCACCGTAGGTGAAACCCACAATTTCTCCGCCAGTACGAAGGACTCCACCGAGCAGATCAAGTTCTTCGAAATGTCCGAAAGCCGTTTTGATCGATTCTTGTTCATAAGCCAGTGAAATTCGGTCACGTGGATTGTCGGCATGGCTCCATCGCGCAGCCAGCTCCAGACATTGCGGGATGTCCGCAACTGTCAGCGGCTTAAAACTATAATCGGGGTAAAGTGTGCGGAATTTATTGATGTGATTTCTTTTCGACTGAAATTTCTTGCCACGGAGCGTGGCCAAGTCCGAACGCAGATATACGTAATCAGCATAGTCGCGGTCGGTCGATTTCCGGAACTGGTCTGGAAAAAGTTCGTCGAGAAGTGGCAGCATGTCGCTGCAGACTCCGAACATACGGAAAGGAAAACCGTTCTGGCGTGCGTCCTCCATCAGCGCTTCGATTACAGGTTTCAGCGGACCGTCTCCCACGGGAAGCATATATGCAGGCTGTCCGCCAGTGCGAAACCGGAAGGCCAGATGATGATGCGTTTCGGCTATTTCAGTCTGATAAAGGAAACGCCAGCTGAACAAATTGGCAAAAGTAAGGTCGCAGTTTTTACGCGGGCTGTTCCAGGTGTATTGCTGAACAAGTGTTTTATGCGACAGGTCTAAAGGTGAAAATTCAATCATGACGCTCCATAATTTGATAGTTGGATAGCATTTTCTATAAGTTGTTGCATTGGTCAGTAGCAAAATTATAAAAATCTCGGGAATATTCGTAAAAGGAACGAGATTTGATGAGAAGATGCTATGCAGGCATTAGTAGAATGTAAATAATCTATTATGATTATGCGATATGTTTTCTGCATAACAGAACAAGTTGATGCATAAAATGTAGAATTTGTTCGGGAGATTGCTTCGACTACCAGACGATTAATCTTCCGCATGGTTCATCAGGCATATCCGTTTTGTTTCGGCCCGCGCTTCGCGCCACCGGGGAAAATATCGGTCCATCACTGCGTGAAACTTTGCACTATGATTGGGAACGAGCAGATGAGCAAGTTCATGAACCACAACATGTTCAATGCACCATTCCGGCAAAAGCAACAGATAAATGCTGAAGCATATTTCCCGGCTTCGTACCTGACAGCATCCCCATCGGGATATAGTGGCCTTATAGATGATCCGGCTTGGAGCAACGCCCATTTCCCGGGAATAGCGGGTCAGCATAGGTCGGATCAGCTCCTGAAGCTTGTTCAGGGCTTCCGTCCACTCCGATTTTGTGTGCAAGGGCAACTGTTCGAAAAAGTTTTTTCGGGCCTGTTGTTGTGCGGCATGGCTCTGCCGAGCCTTATCGATCCATGATCTGTTCTGTTCCAGAAAATTCACGATGGTCGAACGCGGCGTTCCGACAGGGGCGGATATGCTCAGAGTGCCATTTTTAAGCAGGCGCATGGATAGGCGCGAGGTACGGCGATATGTGACTCGAATATCCATATGGATGAAAGGAAAAAACTAAGAAACTGTTTTCAAGAAAAAAGCCTTAAGTTTTCTCGGTCAGATCGAAAACTAAGGCTTCATTGTCTAAACTGTCGGGGTAGCGGGATTCGAACCCACGACCCCCTGCTCCC
>artificially_reared_2__coassemble_208_pt1 | contig 37372 bp, 30 predicted proteins | sample artificially_reared_2__metabat2_low_PE_008 | metagenome-assembled genome bin artificially_reared_2 | reverse complement strand
TGATTAAGAGTCAATTGCTCTACCAACTGAGCTAAGGACGCATGTCTTGTGGTTTTGCGAGTGCAAAGGTAGAATTTTAAAATGAATCTGACAACTTTTTCCGTGTTTTTTTTAACGCTCACTCCAGCAAAAACACGTCCGATGGAACAGCCCTGCGCAAAACCTCAAGCTGAAAATCCTTTCCGGCAATAATTCCATACGAACGAAGTACCGAATCCATAGTTTTCCGTACCAATTCAGGATGATTATTCTCCTCGCTGATATGACAAAGCCAGACATGACGCATCTTTTCGGTCACATTATTAGCCAGCAGCTGAGCGGCATCACTGTTACTCATGTGCCCCCGTGGTCCCGAAACCCGTCCCTTTAAATAGGCCGGATAAGGTCCCATCATCAACATGTTCAAATCATGATTGGCTTCTAACACCAAATAATTGGCCTGACGGATAAATTCGGCCATCTTGTCCGTGGCGTGTCCTGCATCAGTAATCAGACAAAAGCTGATTCCGTCGCAGGTGATAAAATAACCGACATTATCCGTGCTGTCATGAGGCACTTCAAAGGGCGTAATACAGAAGTCGCCAAGCCAGAATGGTTCATCCTTCCGGATCGTCCGGACGTAATCCGGCCCAATCTTGGACGTCATACAATAATTCCTGCAGATTCCCTCATGTACGGCAGCAGTGGTATAAACCGGCAAATGGTAATCATTGGCCAAACATCCCAAAGCCTTGATATGGTCGGCATGATCATGAGTCACGAGAACAGCCTGTATCCGGTCCAATGAAAGGCCCCTTGCCTTAAAATGTTTCCTGATGTTTCTAATCCCTATTCCCGCATCGATAAGTATCCCAAAAGTGTCGGAAAACAGAAAATAACAATTTCCGCTACTTCCGCTTCCCAAACTAAAAAATCTTAGCATAGTTCATTTGTTTATGCAAAAATAAACATTTGGACACGAAAAGACAAATCTTTTTCAGGTCTTTAACGGGCCTGACACAGGAACAGGGAAAGAATCAGAACGGCAATCCGACGGCGAAATGTAAGGCAAAGTCGCGACCGAACTTTGGTGCGATAATGGGAAAATGCTCTTTGCGAGATGAATAAGCAGGATTGACAGCCTTCATACCTCCATCCAGACGCAAGATAAAGAAATCGAAATTCAGACGCAGACCAATCCCGTAAGACACGGCAATCTGCTTGTAGAACTGATCGAACAGAAATTGTCCGCCCGGTTGGTCGTCATAAGCACGAATCGTCCAGATGTTGCCGGCATCAACGAACACGGCACCATGGAGTTTCCAGAAAAGGAAAGTCCGGTATTCTACATTCAGATCTAACTTAATGTCGCCCGTGGCATTGATAAAATCTATACGCCCGTCCGTCCCGGAATAACTGCCAGGACCAAGCTCCCGGACAGACCATCCGCGAACACTGTTGGCACCTCCGCTGAAATAGCGTTTTTCAAAGGGCAATATTCTGGAATTTCCGTACGGATATGCCAGCCCTAAGCCGATGTGCAACGCCAGTGAATTGCGGTTGTCGAAACGAATGCTTCGGCTCAGATCAATGTCCGTCTTGACATACTGGGCATAAGCAATATTAAACAGAGTATATTGCCCGTCACTGTTTTGCTGCCCTTTGAGCATTTTTGAAAATCCGTAAAGCAAATTGCCGGACGACTCAATATTGAAACGGAAACCGGTGGCATTCTTGCCGTAACTTGAAGTTTGGCTACCATCTCCCTGAGAATTATACGACAGACTATAACCAAGCTTCATGATAAACAGATTTTCGTAATTGTAGCGCAAGATAGAGTTACGGTTGTCTTCATCGTCCAGATAATCATTCTTAAAGGTCTCTGAGATCCATGGCATAAACACGTAATTTAAGTCGATCAGGTCCACACGATGCTGCAATTGATATTTACGATTGTTCCAGCGGTAACGCAGAGCGCCCGTAACCACTCTGCGATGAAACTCAGGGCGGTTCTGCAAGTCGTACATCAAAGTTATTTCCGATGTGGTTTGAATGAGCGAACGATAGCGCTTCGTCAAAAAAGGAAATTTAAAATCAGGGAAAGTCAGCCCAGTCTCGATACTGTATTCCACGTAATTCTGGTCAGCATAGCCTTCAAGACCGGTAATCGCCTCAAAAGCTCCACGCAACTTGACGGAAAACAACTCTGAACCACGAAACAGATTCCGGTTCTGATAAGTCAGAGCCAGCGCAGCTCCCAAATCACCGGCCGAATTGGTCCCTTCCAGTTCTGTTTCGAAAGAATGCTTTTTATTACTTGTTATCAATACATTACAATCCAACAAAGCTGAATCGCCAACTTCCTGAAGACGAACCGCAGCTGACGACAGACCTTGAAGACGACCAAAATTTCGATAGGTGTACTGCACGTCACGGTCATTATAAACATCACCCGAAGCAAATGTTACCTTATCAGCCAGAAATCCCGGCCGGAAATTCAAATGATTCTTATAATGAATCAGACAGCCGTCCTTCTCGACAGTCTGAACAGACTCCTGTTCCGAAGGTTCCGCATCGGCATAAATGTGTATGTTTCGAATAGAATACGGCCTGTGCCCGGAACCATCAACAGCATGTTGCAACGGAAGAACATGCATCGTCAGATCCACCTGATGGTCACCAACCGTCGTATCTGCATCAAAACGAATCAATTCCTTATTAAACTTGTAATATCCGTTCTCCAAAAACAGACTGCTCAAACGGTTACGTTCCTCATCAAGTCTGTTAATATCAAACGGCATACCGGAATGTAACAGGGAATTCTTCTGATTTTCTTTGAACAAGTGCCAAAGCGTGCTGTCACAGAAATCATACTGCACATTCCGGACATGATATCGCTGATGCGGATGAACATCATATACGATCTCAATCTTTTTCTTCTTTTTAATCTGCCAGGCCGACACCTCTGCATTCAGATATCCCATATTCGCTACGGCAGTCTGCATGGAACGACGGGTATCCTCCATCAACAAGGAATCATACACAACCGGTGCTTCCCCGATCTTCTGAAGAAATCGGTTAATGGCCTTTGTGCTGTCCTTCCCGGAAAGAGCATAAGGACCCATAGGTACCTTGACCAGACTGAACCATCTGGAATTGGGGTATTGCTTGATATACGGTTTCAGTTCGGATGCTCGCAAATGCCGGCTGTCTGTGTTGACGGAAACCTTATCCAGCAGATACCCTCCATCTGGAATAAACTTCGTCGCTGAACATGCAGTCAGCATGGTCAGAACAAACATATATAAAAAAAACTTTCCGTACTGAAACTTGATCATCTGAATTACAGTGTCACCATGAAACAAACTCGCCCTGAAGCGCTTTCTCACTACAAAGATAACGATTATTCAAAAAGTAAATGATTCATCAGCCCACATAAATCATAAAAAACGACCAAACAGACATTATGAATGCAAAAAAAACGACTGCTAAACAAAAAAAACGCGTAATTTTGCAAGGCAAACTCATTAATCAGAACATGATCAGCAAAAACCAAATTAAATTAATCCACGCACTGGAGCAAAAGAAATACAGGATAAAGGAAAATGCTTTTGTGGCCGAAGGACCTAAACTGATAAGTGACATTCTCCCCTATTTTCGTTGCCGTATGTTGGTCGCTACAGAAAAATGGCTGACTGAACATGTTGCCGTACAAAACAGATTGCAACACTCAGGCTGTACGATACTACCGGTTCATGAAGAAGAATTGAAAAAAGTCAGTCTGCTCAAAACACCTCAGGATGTACTTGCTGTATTTGAATGCCGCAAAACCATATTGCCGGAAAAGCTCGATTCCGGGAAACTTTATATTGCACTGGATGATATTCAGGATCCGGGAAACTTGGGTACGATAATCCGCCTGGCCGACTGGTTTGGCATTGAAGACATATTCTGTTCGTCGGGTACGGCCGACCAGTACAATCCCAAAACGATTCAGGCTACCATGGGAGCCATAGCCCGCGTCAGACTGCATTATCTGGATCTTCCGAACTTTCTCTTGCAACAAAAGCATATGCCGGTCTACGGCACGACACTCGACGGGTCAGACCTGTATCGGACATCCATAACACCTGGGGGAATTATCGTAATGGGAAACGAAGGAAACGGCATCAGTGAAGCAGTCAAGAAACTGTTAACAGACAAATTGTATATTCCCAACTATCCCGCCGAACGTTCTACAAGTGAAAGTCTGAATGTAGCCATTGCAACAGCCATCGTATGTGCTGAATTCAGACGACGAAACTACTGAAAAGCACAAACGCTCCGCGGAACAATCAGACAAGCCGTACAAAAGAAGCCTTTTGAGAAAGTTGTTCAGCGTCTGAAGCCGTATGCAAGATCCGCCACAACATATAAACCTGTTCCTTCTGAAAAACAGGTAACAGCTTAGCATACCATTCCCAAAAATCGCATGCATGTCCACGGGGAGAGACTCCCTCCGGAAGCAAAAAGAATATCCCGCCCAACCAAGCCACGGCAGGCTGTTCAAAAGTAAGCGGAAAATGTCTTTGATAACATCCGGACCCGTCAATAACCACAACCGTATTTTGCAACACCGGTTCGGATGCTGATAAATAAAACCTGTTACATGCAAAGCGTTTTTCGGAAAACATCTGGACTTTTCAAACGAATCTGTTTCAGAAATCTACTGTTTCCTCCTGCGGAAATCAGCCGGACTACTCTGGCGACGAGGAGTAATTCCACTCTCCTTTCCAATCGAATCCTGATGGCGGTCAAGGGTATCCAAAGATGCCTTGCTCCTTATCGTATCAAGCACCAAGGAATCTGCCGGATGAATTGAATCATTAAGCAAGCTATTTGCTTTCTGCTTATGGAAACGTACCAAATGTATATTCTGCAGGACTAAAGCCCGGAACTTTTCTTCATCCGAGGGTAGCGATGTTGTATAATACACAAAACCGACAATTTTCTTGATTTCTCTATCAGGTACAGGTCTCAAATGCAAATCTACCTGCTCATCCGATGTTATCCGTCGTTGAACGGAAACTGTCGTATCTTCATAATGAACCGCAATACCGGAATAGGCTTCGCGTCCGCCACTACCCTGCACAATGAACATCGGCTTAAACTGCCATAAGAGGGAATCACCCTCCTGAAAAGTGGAATCGGCAGGAATAGTAAATGTCATCCGATTGGTCAAAGTACCGGCACGCAGAAAATAGAAATTACGCCCATGCCAAATGTTGGCAGTGTCTCCGGTAAGCGATAAGGCACTGTAGTTAATACCCTGATTGTCCAGAAGTGCGGCATACAATGCTGTCTCCTTTTCCATCCGTTCCTGAATATGCCGGTACATCACCTCTAACTGAGCCGCGTCGGCAGAATACCAGACCATGGAGGAATCAAACTGAGTCTCGGTCACACCATATTTCTGAAACACGGCATGAATGTATACATAACGTCTGTATTCCATGCTGTCACCGCTACTTTCGGCCATCCCCTGCGCACAATGATAATCATAAAGAAGGTCCTCCATCTTATCAGCTGGAATCAGGTTGGAAGGCTTCTTTTCCGTTTGACATGATGTCAATGCCAGCGACATCCAAAAAGCACCTGCACAAAAGCAGGCGAACAGGTTTCTCTTATTGCGTGCTGAAAAAAAAGACATGAAAATGATCCGTTAATGACTTAATCGCTTATGATAAAATAAGAGTAAGGCAATGATGCCGCAACTAATCGATGCATCAGCAAAATTAAAGATCGGACTGAAGAAGATAAAATGGTCTCCGCCAATAAACGGCATCCAATTCGGCCAGTACGTATCGATAATAGGAAAATAAAACATATCCACAACCTTACCGTGGAATATAGAATCGTATCCCGAACCGAAAGGAACAAACTCGGCAATCATAGGCGCAGGCGGATTATTGAAAATCAACCCGTAAAAAACGCAGTCTATAATGTTGCCCGCCGCTCCAGCCAGAATCAACGCCCAACAAAGCAAATAGCCGAAAGGTGCCCGACGCTTGACAAAACGATACAAGAAAAAACCGATAACACCTACAGCAATAATACGGAACAAGGTAAGAAAGATCTTATCCATGAACTCCCAGCCAAACGCCATTCCCGGGTTCTCCGTAAAGAAGATATAAAACCAGTCTGTCACACGAATACTTTCGTGCATATACATATTTGTCTTGACCATGATCTTGATCACTTGATCAAGAATCAGTATGACTGCGATAATGGCTATAATCAAGCCCCCATAAGTTCTGGATGTCTTTCTTACCTTTTTCACAATTTAATCCTTTCTATTCTTCATATTTTTAGCCTCAATACTCAATGTGGCATGAGGCACTGCTCTTAATCTCTCCTTTGGAATCAGCTTGCCGGTTTCGCGACAAATACCATAGGTTTTATTCTCGATGCGTACTAAAGCGGCCTGAAGCCCCTGGATAAACTTCTGCTGACGTGCAGCCAAGGTCATCAGTTCCTCCTTTGACTGGGTATTAGCCCCTTCTTCCATGGCCTTGTAAGTGGGTGATGTATCATCCACACCATTATTATCCCGGTTCATCAAAGACGCCATCATGGCATCATAGTCCCGCTTGGCTACTTCGAGTTTTTCCTGGATCAGTTCTCTGAACTCTTCCAATTCCTCATCACTGTAACGTGTTTTTTCTGCCATAAGATTTAATTTTATTGGGTTAATAGAAAATTATTCAAAGATAAAATCCGCAGCAACAAATTCATGCTGCGGATCTCTTCTTCAAGACTATTCCTTATTGATCTGCACCTTTACCTGATAATCTTCAAAATCAAGTTCCGTGCCTTCAAAATCATCGTTCATTATTTCAATACCGTTGGCAAGGACCTGTCCGCAAATATAGTCGGAAAATGCCTGAACGGCACGATCTGTGTACTCGTTTGACGCAATCTGAATACGAATCCGGTCGGTGATCTCCAAACCGCTCTCCTTTCTAAGATTCTGAATACGCTTGATCAACTCTCGGGCTACTCCTTCGTTTTTCAGCTCGTCCGTAACGGTAATATCTAAAGCTACAGTCAGACTACCTTCGTTGGCAACAGTCCAACCTGGAATATCCTCACTGTAAATTTCAACATCTGCTGCTTCAATCATCACTTGTTCGCCTCCGGCGAGCACAACCGATAATACGCCCTTGGTGTCCAGTTCTGAAATTTGTTCTTGAGACAAGCCTTCCATTGCCGCTGCCACACTCTTCATTAACTTGCCAAACTTCTTGCCCATCGTCCGGAAATTACATTTCACTTTTTTCACCAAGACTCCACTTCCTTCCACGAAGAGCAATTCCTTGACATTTACTTCATCAAGAATCAGTTGTTTGACGGCTTCGATGCGTTTCTGCTGCACGGCATCCGTTGCCGGAATGGAAATGCACTGAAGCGGCTGACGAACATTGATGTACTCCTTCTTGCGTAAAGACAGAACCATCGAACTAATCTGCTGAGCGAGTTCCATGCGGTATTCCAGATCTTTGTCTACACAAGCCTCATTATATTTCGGGAAGTAAGCCAGATGAACACTCTCGGCCTCCTGACGACCTGTTGCTGCTGTCAAATCCTTATACAGACGGTCAGCATAATAAGGTGCAATCGGTGCCATCAGCTTGGCGACAGTTTCCAGGCAGACATAAAGAGTCTGGTAGGCCGATAACTTATCCCTACTCATCGCACTGCCCCAGAAACGCTTACGACTCAAGCGCACAAACCAGTTGCTGACGTTGTCGATCACAAAATCCTGAATCAGACGGCCAGCTTTTGTCGGTTCATAATCCTGATAACAAGCATCAACATTCTTAACCAACGTATTGAGTTCAGACAATATCCAACGATCAATTTCCGGCCGTTCAGAGAGTGGTACATCCGCCTCATCATAGCACCATCCATCGACGTTGGCATACATAGTGAGGAATGAATAAGTCTGAAACAGCTTTCCAAAGAATGTACGACTGACTTCCTGAACACCAGCCTCATCAAACTTCAGGTTGTCCCACGGCGCAGAATTGGTAATCATGTACCAACGGACCGCATCTGCTCCATACTGTTCAATCTTTTCAAACGGATCAACTGCATTACCCAGACGTTTGGACATCTTGTTGCCATTTTTATCCAAGACCAATCCATTGGAAATAACAGCTTTGTAAGCCACAGTATCGAATACCATTGTAGCAATGGCATGCAAGGTAAAGAACCAGCCACGTGTCTGATCCACACCTTCTGCTATAAAATCAGCTGGAAATACCTGATGGCTGTCCAACTGCTCTTTATGCTCAAACGGATAATGAATCTGTGCATAAGGCATGGCTCCAGAATCAAACCAAACATCGATCAGATCCAATTCGCGCTTCATCACCTTTCCTGTTGGGCTGACCAGCAAGATGTCGTCTACGAAAGGACGATGCAAATCTATCTTATCATAATTCTCCTGACTGTAATCACCTGGAACAAAACCTTTTTCATGAAGCGGGTTTACCGACATAATACCGGCAGCAACTGACTTCTCTGCTTCTGCATATAATTCTTCAACAGAACCAATGCATTTTTCTTCCCCATCTTCAGAACGCCAGATAGGTAACGGAGTACCCCAATAACGGCTTCTGCTCAAATTCCAGTCATTCAAATTTTCAAGCCACTTGCCAAAACGTCCCGTACCTGTCGACTCCGGTTTCCATAAAATAGTCTTGTTCAGTTCGATCATACGTTCCTTTGCTGCCGTGCTACGAATAAACCAACTGTCCAATGGATAGTACAATACAGGTTTGTCCGTTCTCCAGCAATGCGGATAGCTGTGGACATGCTTTTCAATTTTGAAAGCCTTATTATTCATTTTCAGATCCATACAGATCTCAACATCAAGTGTTTCATCCTTATCGGTCTTCGTCGGATCATAAGCATTCTTTACGAACTTACCCGCCCAGGGCGCATAAGCGTCAACATGAACCGAAGAAGCAACAAACGAATCATCGAGTTCATCCAAAGAATAAAATTTTCCCGTAAGATCCACCATCGGACGAAGTTCTCCTTTTTTGTTAACCAACTGCAAAGGAGGTACTCCGGCGGCCTTGGCTACCTGAGCATCATCTGCACCGAATGTCGGTGCAATATGTACAATGCCGGTACCATCTTCTGTCGTCACATAATCTCCCGGAATCACCCGGAACGCACCTTCGCCCGGATTCACCCAAGGAAGAAGCTGCTCATATTTCATACCGACCAAATCTGCTCCCAAGTATTCTCCGACAATCTGATAAGGGATCACCTTATCACCGGCTTTATAACTCTCAAGCGGTTTGTCGGCTCCTTCCGCATGAAAATAAGCAGAAATACGCGCCTTGGCCATTACGACTGTAATCGGCTCTGAGGTATACATATTATAGGTACGAACAGCGACGTATTCTATTTTCGGCCCGACACAAAGTGCTGTATTCGACGGCAAAGTCCAAGGCGTTGTCGTCCAGGCCACAAAATAAGGTGTTCCCCACGCAGACATTTCAGGTTTAGGATCAAGCATGCGGAACTGTGCCGTAACCGTTGTGTCCTTAACATCCCGATAACATCCAGGCTGGTTTAATTCGTGTGAGCTTAATCCTGTTCCGGCAGCAGGAGAATATGGCTGTATGGTATAACCTTTATAAAGCAATCCCTTGTCATATAATTGTTTCAACAGCCACCAAAGCGTTTCAATATATTTATTGTCATAGGTGATGTACGGATGTTCCATATCCACCCAATATCCCATCTTATGACTCAAATCAGTCCATTCCTGGGTGTACATCATCACATTCTTGCGACATTTACTATTATAATCCTCTATGGAAATGGTCTTTCCGATGTCTTCCTTGGTGATTCCCAATTCTTTCTCAACACCCAACTCCACAGGCAGTCCATGAGTATCCCATCCGGCCTTGCGCTTCACCTGAAAACCTTTCATTGTCTTATAACGACAGAATGTATCCTTGATGGAACGCGCGAGCACATGATGAATGCCCGGATGTCCGTTTGCCGATGGAGGCCCCTCAAAAAAGACAAACGAAGGACAACCTTGCCGTTCTGTCATACTTTTATGGAACACATCTGACGCATCCCATTGTTCCAGCACATCCTTATTCACCTCAGAAAGGTTTAAGCGTGCACGCTCAGCGAATTTCTTTGCCATATTTATTTTTTGTTTATCTACTTTCTCAATCTGATTTTCCGGCACACAAACTGCCCATATTAAAAATTTCCGCAAAAATAGCAATTTTATCGAGAAGGGAAAAAGATTTCCGATCAAAAAAATCTTTCACCGACCAATGGGTCACACCGAAACAAGAGGATGACTCACCCTCTAATCCGAATGCCCATCACTGAAGATCTCTGAAAAATATTCTTCTCTAAAGAGAGATTTCTTGATATAGATAGCGTTTAATGCTTTTTTTGGCCGTTTTTTCAAATTCCTCATTTCGCAATACAACTCGAGTTATTTGTTCGTAAGCAGCCAGTTCCTTGTTAATATCCAGTCGATTCGTTTCCAATTGTTCTACAAGCTGCTCTTCGGTAAGTCCGTTTCGAACTGCTTCGCCGAGGTCAGGATAGACCAAAACAACCAGCTTATGCTCGTGCATAATCACCAACGATTCGTTAACATACGGCATATTGTTCCATTTAGCTTCTAATTCCTCTGGATAGATATTCTGCCCATTCGGACTCAAAAGCATATTTTTGCAACGCCCTTTTATATAAATATCACCAGAAGCACTGAGAATGGCCATGTCACCGGTGTGCAACCAGCCCTGTTCATCGATAACTTGAGCCGTAGCTTCAGGATTCTTGTAATAGCCTAACATCATATTTTCCCCACGACATAAAAGCTCACCGGGAATACGCTGGGGATCCGCACTATTCACTTTCACAGACATACGATCTGCTACTTTACCACAGGAACGACAAGCTGTCTCATTCCAAGGACTATGCGCTATAATCGGCCCGCATTCCGTCATGCCGTATGCAATTGCATACGGGAAATGGAGACTCCGTAAAAAATCTTCCATTTCTGCATTAAACGGTGCCCCGCCAATAATCACTTCCATCAAGTTGCCTCCAAAAAGTTTTAATCCTTCTTCGCGGGCAGAATCTTTTAACCGATCTGAAATATAAGGTACACGAAGCAACAGTTTTCCCAAAGTATTATCCAGTTTTGGAAGAACTTCCTGTTTGAACAATTTTTCAACCACTAACGGAACACATGAAATAACCCTTGGATGAATTTCCGCCACGGTAGTCTTGATTACTTTTGGAGATGGCATACGGGTCAGAAAAAACAAATGGACTCCTGCTGTTACACCGTACATAAAATCGAAAACCAATCCGAACACATGTCCCAGTGGCAACATGGAAACCACCCGATCGCCCGACTGCAGTCCAATTTTGTCCCGACAAAACAAAATATTGGAAAGGATGCTGCGGCACGGAAGCATAACCCCCTTCGAAAAACCGGTTGTACCGGAAGTATAATTAATAATCACCAAGTCCTCAGGAGATTCTTCATGATAATAATGCACATGCTCTGCCCGGAACCGGGCCGGATATTTTGCCCCAAAAAGAGCATTCAGATTTTCCCGGGCATAAACCAAAAGGTCCGAACGGGAAGCCAAAAGACTAAAATCATTCAAACAAACCACGCCTTCAAGTAAAGGCATCTCTTCTTCATTCAGATTTTCCCAAACATAATCACCCACAAAGAGCAGCCGGGCTTCCGAATGATTCACTATGTTGTGAATATTGTCTGCTTTAAACTCATGGAGTATCGGCACCACCACAGCTCCGTATGTAATTGTGGCCAAAAAGGCTACACACCAATTTCCACTGTTTCGTCCGCATACAGCTATTTTATCTCCCTTTTTTATGCCGGAATAAGACATCAGCAAATGCATCTTCTCAATTTTGCGTGCTACATCCTTATAGCGCAAAGTTTCTCCATGAAAATCAGTAAAAGCGTTGTTATCCCAGTTTTGCCTGACACTGTTTTCTATTAACTCTAAAAGCCCTGTTGTCATCAGATTCGGTTCCATTTGTTTTTAACGGTACAAAATTAGATAAAAAAATCGGATTGTTTCATAAGAAACTATTAGAAAAATAGTACTACCTGTATTTTGCAGGGCACACTTCCGTTCTGAATGTATCATTTTGAACAGGAAAAAAACGTCGTTCTGCTTTCTTTTCTAAAAAAAGCTGTAATTTTGTGCAGAATTTTAATTAACACACAAAATTATGGCTGGATATTTAGTTGACGACACCAGAAAAGTCACGACACACAGACTGATTGAGATGAAACAACAAGGCAAGAAAATTGCCATGCTTACTTCTTATGATTATACAATGGCCCAAATTGTAGACGGCGCAGGCATTGATGTAATTCTTGTAGGCGATTCTGCCTCCAATGTGATGGCCGGCAACACGACGACACTGCCCATTACTCTCGATCAGATGATTTACCACGCAACATCCGTTATGCGTGGAGCCAAACGAGCTTTGGTTGTTTGCGACATGCCGTTTGGAACCTATCAGGTGAACCCGACAGAAGGCGTGAAAAATGCGGTGCGCATCATGAAAGAAAGCGGGTGCGACGCTTTGAAGTTAGAAGGAGGAATAGAGATCATAGACACGGTCAAAGCGATCTTAGCAGCAGGAATTCCCATCATGGGACATTTAGGCCTGACTCCGCAAAGCATCAACAAATTTGGAACTTATGCCGTAAGAGCCAAAGAAGAAGCAGAAGCCAGAAAACTTATCGAAGATGCCCATATCCTTGAAGAAGCCGGGTGTTTCAGTCTCGTTTTGGAAAAAATACCGGCACAATTAGCCCGACAGGTTGCTTCTGAACTGAGCATTCCCGTCATCGGTATCGGAGCGGGCAACGGAGTAGACGGACAGGTCCTTGTTGTCAACGACATGTTAGGCATGAACAAGGGATTTTCTCCAAAATTTCTTCGTCGTTATGCCGACCTGCATACCATCATGACGGATGCCATCGGACAATACATCACGGATGTCAAGAACGAAGACTTTCCGAATGAGAACGAACAGTATTGATGTGAAAACAAAGCAGGAAGGAAATAAGCTCTGGAGTGCCGAGTTCTGGTCTCTCCTGTTGGCAAACTTGTTTGCCAGTATGGCCATGTACATGCTGCTCCCGATCGAACCCATCGTTATCGGAAAGCACTTTCACGAGGACCTGGCCATATCAGGAACTGTTGTTTCCATTTTTGGTATTGGCATTTTTACATGGGGGCCCATGGCCAATTATTGGCTGGATCGTCACAGTCGGAAATCGATCTGCCTGTATGCTTTACTGTTTATGGTTTTGTTTACGGTAAGCACTCTTTTCGATCTGCCCGAATGGAGCTACGTTGTGGCACGTTTCTGTCAAGGATCCGCTTTTGGCCTTTTCCAGATCGCTATGGGCAGCACCCTATTGATCGATCTGACCCACACAAGTTTACGTACCCGTGCAGCTCACGTCTATTACTGGTTTTCACGGTTTGCTCTTTCGCTGGGACCGGCATCAGCTCTTTGTCTGAACCTGTTTTATGAAACGCGGTTTGTCATTTGGCTTTCTGCAGCCTGCTCGTTTGCAGCCTTTCTTCTGGTTCTGCAACTGAAAGTGCCGTTCCGGACTCCCTTGGAGCCCAAAAGGTTCTCAACGGACCGTTTCTGGATGGGGAGAGCCAAGCCTTTGTTCTTCAACATGTTTCTGACTACTTTTGCTTTAGGGATACTTTTGTTCATGAACTTCTCGATTACTTTCTTCAGCATGCTTATGCCAGGGATGCTGATTGCCCTGCTACTGCATGAAATATGCTTTCAAGGAAGAGACTCAAGAACAGAAATACTTTTGGGAGCAACCTTACTGGCCCTCGTCTTCTGCGGCAACCTGACGAAAGCCATAACCATCGACCACATATTAAGCGGTACACTCGCCGGAGCCGGTATCGGACTTATCACCAGCAGATACCTGCTCTATTTCATTCGGGTCGCCGAACATTGTGAACGGGGAACAGGACAAAGCACATACATGTTAGGATGGGAATGCGGTATATATATAGGTATGATGGTGTGCAGCCTGCTCATCGGAAATCATCATCGAATGGCAGACTATATAGGTTTAGGAGCGATTCTAACCTCGGCAATCATTTATTTATGTTATACTCATCACTGGTTTTTACATCATTGTCGAAAAGACATAAAATAATCAGCACATTCTCCTAAAAGATAAAATCAGCGCATTCCTTACCTTTATTGAAACGGGGAATGCGCTGATTTTTCATGGTTTGAATTCAACAAACTGAGGTATACGTACTTTCCCGGGATTAGCCCGGAAGATAGCAGGAGAAACATGTAGATACCGACGGAAAAAACGTCCGAAATAAGATTGATCCGGAAATCCCAGCTTATTGCTGATCTCCTGTATACTCAGATCTGTTTTTTCAAGAAGACGGACAGACTCCGAGATCAATTTAAAATCAATTAATGCCTTCGGGGTCTTATCGGTCACTTTCCGTGTTATTTGCGTCAGATATTTGGAAGAAATATACATCTGCTCGGCATAAAACTGAACACTATGATCTACTGTGTAATACTCTTCCAACAGATTCAAGAATTTCTTGAACAAGGCATTTGTCCGAATAGACTGTCCCGACTGCAAACTGGGATACTGCTTTCGCAGAAATCCATAAAGCCCACGAATAAAAACAGAGATCAACGAAACAACCATATCATGGCGAAACGGATTGTTCACATCAGCACAAGCATAACGAAACATCGTCTTGAACGCTTCAACACACGGACGGACTTCGGATACGACCGGCCATATTTTCTTCTGAAATAAAATTGCAAAGAATGCCGGTTCAATCCGTTGTGTTGCCTCATGCACCAAACTTAATAAAAACACCGCATAAAACGAATAAAAATCCTCACTACGTTCCAACAACCATAAATCCGTCTGTGGCCGTACAAAAATCAACGTATCCTTCTCAGCCTGCACCAGTTCACCGTCGATCAGAATACTCGCACATCCTGCCTCTACCAAAAGCATTAAATGCTTGTCTGAAACGAACGGTTGTTCCCGAAATTGCTCCAAATCCGTACCACCGCAAGCATACATTTGCGTGCTAACTATCTCATTCATTACATATTATAACATTCGTTAAACTATTCTGTCTGTAAAATTAGGAACAAATTTGTTCATTTCAAAACATTATTCCGAAAATGTACAATTAAGGTTCTTTTTTTGTTGTTCGCGCAAAGTTATTCTTTGTAGTTTTGCACCGGCTAAAAGAGTAGAATAGTTTAAAAACAAAAATTGAATTATGAAAAAAAGAATGATGACTGCATCAATGGCAGTACTGATTGGCTTGGTTTCTATGACCAGTTGCAAGAAAGAACAATCGCAAATGGTGGCCACTCCGCACAAAACCATGACGGTTGAAACACAATCCCGCGAATTATCGACAAATTATTCAGCAACGATTCGCGGACGACAAGACATTGAGATTTATCCACAAGTGAGCGGCACATTACAGAAGCTTTGCGTCACGGAAGGTCAACGTGTAAAGAAAGGACAAGTTCTTTTTATCATCGACCAGGTTCCTTATAAGGCAGCTTTAACAACAGCCGAAGCCAATGTAAAAGCTGCTGATGCCGCATTGGCCACAGCGCAACTGAACTATGACAGCCGGAAGCGCTTGTACGATCAGCAAGTTGTTTCTGACTTTGACTTGCGCAAAGCCGAAAATGATCTTTTAAGCGCAAAAGCAGCTCTGGAACAGGCCAAAGCGCAGCGCATCAATGCCGCAAACAATCTTTCTTACACCACAGTAATGAGTCCAGCTGACGGTGTTGTCGGCACTCTTCCCTATCGTCAGGGCGCTTTAGTGAGCAGCGCCATCGCCCAACCGCTGACCACGGTATCCGACAATGATGAAATGTTTGTCTATTTCTCCATGAACGAGACAGCTTTCCTTGAAATGGTTCGTAAATATGGTTCACCCGAAGAAGCCATCAAGGAAATGCCGGCAATAGCATTGCAGCTGAGCGACGGTTCTATCCTGCCGGACAGCGGTCGTGTGGAAAGCATCAGCGGTGTCATCGACCGTACGACCGGATCCGTCACCTTACGGGCAGCTTTCCCGAACAAGAACCATCTGCTTCATGCCGGTTCGTCAGGCAACGTCGTTATTCCTACCTATTATAATAATTGTATCGTTATTCCTCAGGAAGCAACAGTCGAACTGCAGGATAAAGTGCTTGTTTACAAGGTTGTCGACGGCAAGGCCAAGAGCAGCCAGATCACCGTTGCTCCGATCAATGACGGACGTGAGTATATCGTACTGGATGGACTGAAACCGGGCGAAGTAATCATAGCCGAAGGTGCTGGTCTGGTGCGCGAAGGTACCCCCGTAGGCCAGGCTTCATCCGACACGGAAGCAAAAAGTGAGCAGAAATAACAGAATAAAGGATTCTCACTGATTTAGTTAGGGATTTTTTATAAGGATAATAACAAATGAAAGGAAATATATTTATTAAACGCCCGGTGATGGCCATGTCCATCTCCATCCTGATCCTGATTGTGGGCTTTATTTCATTGGCCACACTGCCTATTGAGCAATATCCGGATATTGCGCCTCCTACAGTCCGTGTATCAGCCACATATACCGGTGCCAGTGCAGACGCCGTCATGAAAGCCGTAATCCAGCCTTTGGAAGAAAGTATCAACGGTGTGGAAAACATGACCTACATCCAGTCCACAGCAACCAACTCCGGTTCTGCCAGCATCGAAGTTTACTTCAAACAGGGTACCGATCCGGATATGGCCGCCGTCAACGTTCAGAACCGTGTATCCAAGGCACAGGGCTTGCTCCCTGCCGAAGTCACCAAAATCGGTGTGACAACAGACAAACGCCAGACCAGTTTCTTGCAAATTGGTGCCTTGTATAGCCCGGATGACCGCTACGACAAGACTTTCTTGTCCAACTATATGGATATCAACGTAGTGCCACAGATCAAGCGTGTTGAAGGTGTGGGCGACGTAATGGCCATGGGTGACACTTACAGTATGCGTATCTGGCTGAAGCCAGACGTAATGGCCCAATACAATCTGATGCCCTCCGACATCACTTCCGTTCTCGATGAGCAGAACCTGGAAGCACCTATCGGTGCTCTCGGCGAGAACTCAAACAACACGTTCCAGTTCACCATGAAATACAGAGGACGTTTTACGAGCGTGGAAGAATTTGAGAACATCGTTATCAAGGCATTGCCCGACGGCAACGTACTCCGCCTGAAAGATGTAGCCAGAGTGGAACTCGGTTCTCTGTCCTATAGCTTCGACGGTACAATGGACGGACACCCGTCTTGTACCTTCATGGTATATCAGGTGGCAGGATCCAACGCAACGGAAGTCAATGAACGAATCACCAACCTGTTGAACGACATCAGAAAAGATCTGCCTGCCGGAACAGACTTCATCACCATGATGAGCTCCAACGACTTCCTGTTCGCTTCCATTCATGAAGTAGTCGAAACGTTGATTATTGCCATTATTCTCGTAATTCTGGTCGTTTATTTCTTCCTCCAGGATTTCAAGAGTACGCTGATTCCGTCTATATCCATCATCGTATCCCTGATCGGAACGTTTGCCTGCTTGCAGATTGCCGGTTTCAGTATCAACATTCTGACCCTGTTTGCCCTCGTGCTGGCCATCGGTACTGTCGTCGACGATGCCATCGTTGTGGTCGAAGCCGTTCAGGCCAAGTTTGATGTAGGCTACACCTCTCCTTATCTGGCCACCAAAGACGCCCTGTCGGATGTGACCATGGCCGTGTTTACTTGTACGTTGGTGTTCATGGCCGTATTCGTACCGGTAACCTTCATGGGCGGAACATCCGGAATCTTCTACACGCAGTTCGGTGTGACTATGGCCACTTCCGTAGGTATATCCTGTATCAGTGCCTTGACACTCTGCCCTGCCCTTTGTGCCATGTGGCTTCGTCCTTCCGACGGAACCAAAAGCAGCAAGAGCATCAACGGACGTGTCCGTGCAGCCTACAACGCCTCTTTCAATGCCCTGATGGGTAAATATAAAAAAGGAGTGATGTATTTCATCCACCACAGCTGGATGGTATGGCTGGCATTGGCAGCATCCATAGCTTTGCTTGTTTACTTTATGAACACAACCAAAACCGGTCTTGTTCCTCAGGAAGATATGGGTACGGTGATGGTCAACGTCAGCGTATCTCCAGGTAGCACTCTGGAACAGACGGAAAAGACCATGGCAAAAGTGGAAGCCGTAGTCAAACAGATTCCCGAAGTGGAGCATTACTCCAAGATCTCCGGCTACGGATTCATTTCCGGACAAGGAACTTCCTACGGTTCATTTATCATCCGTCTGAAACCATGGGACGAACGTACAGAAGCCAGCCAGTCATCTGATGCCGTGTTGGGCAAGCTGAACATGATGCTTCAGAGCGTCAAGGAAGCTCAAGTCTTCGCATTCCAGCCTGGTATGATCCCAGGTTATGGTATGGGTAACTCCATTGATATGAAACTGCAAGACCGTATCGGCGGCGACATCACCGGCTTCTACCAGACCGCCATGCAATTCCTTGGAGCGCTCAACCAGCGTCCGGAAATATCCATGGCCTATACCTCCTACAACATCAACTTCCCGCAATATTCCGTTGACATTGATGCTGCAAAATGCAAGCGCGCCGGAATATCTCCTACAACCGTACTCAGCGCACTGGGAAGCTACTGTGGCGGATCCTACATTTCCAACTTCAACCAGTTCTCCAAGGTATATCGAGTTATGATGCAGGCCGATCCGAAGTATCGTCTGGATGAGAACTCCCTGAACAACATCTACGTACGCAATGGAGAGAGCATGGCTCCAATCAGCCAGTTTGTCAATATCAAGAAGACTATGGGTCCTGAAGTTGCCAACCGTTTCAACCTGTTCGATGCCATTCCGTGTAACATCAACGTTGCCGACGGCTATTCCACCGGTCAGGCACAGAAAGCCATTGCCGAAGTGGCAGCACAAGTATTGCCCAGCCGATACACCTACGAGTATGGCGGTATGTCGCGTGAAGAGGCCGAAACAGCCGGATCCAACAACACCGTCTTTATCTATGCGATCTGTATCGTGTTCATCTTCCTGATTCTGTCTTGTCTCTACGAAAGCTTCCTGGTGCCGCTGGCAGTTATCCTTGCCGTACCATGCGGTTTGATGGGTAGCTTCCTGTTTGCCCGCCTGTTCGGTCTGGAAAACAACATTTACTTGCAGACCGGTGTGATCATGCAGATCGGACTTTTGGCCAAAACCGCCATTCTGATCACAGAATACGCGCTGGAGCGCCGTCGTCAGGGTATGGGCATCATCGAAGCAGCCTACTCGGCAGCACAGGCCCGTTTGCGACCGATTCTGATGACCGTGTTGACCATGATCTTCGGTATGTTGCCTCTGATGTTTGCCAGCGGAGCTGGTGCCAACGGTAACAGTTCTCTGGGTACAGGTGTCGTAGGCGGTATGCTTATCGGAACATTGGCTCTGCTCTTCATGGTTCCCGTACTGTTCATCACCTTTGAATTCCTGCAAGAAAAGATCCGTCCGGCTCTTCACGAAGAAGCCAACCAGCAGGTAGCGGCAGAACGCGAGCGCAGTTTGCTGGAACGCAGTTCCTTAAATTCAAATAAAGACAATAAATAATGAAAAAGATAATATTCACCTTGACTGCAGCTGCTCTGATGAGCAGTTGCGGCATCTACAAAAGCTATGAACGTCCGGAGGACATCAAGACAGACGGGCTCTACGGACAGGAAGTTGAAGAAACCTCCGATTCATTAGGACTGGCTGCCCTGCCCTGGCGCTCGCTGTTCACAGATCCGGCTTTACAGAAACTGATCGAGCTTGGTCTCGAACAGAATACGGACATCCGTTCCGCCGAATTACGTATAGAAGAGTCGGAAGCAAGTTTACGCGCAGCAAAGCTGTCGTTCCTGCCGAATCTGGTCTTCGGTCCGCAAGGATCCCTGTCGGGCGTAGACTGGCAGTCCGGCAGTAAGACCTACACCCTCCCTCTGTCTGCATCCTGGCAGGTAGATCTGTTTGGTAGCCTGCGCAATGAAAAGAAAAAGAGTGAAGTTGCACTGGCTCAGAGCAAGGCTTACAAACAAGCCGTTCAGACACAGCTGATCGCATCCATTGCCAATTATTACTACACGCTGGCCATGCTGGATGCCCAGTTGGAAATCAGCGAACAGACAGCTGAAACCTGGAAGAAAAACGTAGACATCAATAAAGCCCTGCTCGAAGTGGGCGACGCCAATGATGCAGCCGTATCGCAAGCTGAAGGCAACTATTTCAACGTCTGCACACAGATTGTAGACCTGAAGAACCAGATCCGCACAGTCGAAAACAGTTTTTCCACACTGTTGGGGAACACGCCCGGAAAAATTGAGCGCGGAAGTATCTACAGCTGGAAAGCACCCGAAAAAGTGACTACCGGAATTCCGGCCGTAACCCTGGCCAACCGTCCGGACGTAAAGAGTGCCGAACTGGCATTAGCCACAGCATCCTACACGACCAATGCTGCACGCTCCGCATTCTATCCGGCACTCAACCTGAGCGGTTCCATCGCCTGGACAAACAGCGTCGGGAGTATGATTGTCAATCCGGGAGAATGGATCTGGAATGCATTGGGAAGCCTGACGCAGCCCATCTTCCAGAACGGAAAGTTAAGAGCCAATCTGAAAATTTCTAAAGCTCAACAGGAAGAAGCCAAGCTGGCATTTCAACAGACGCTTCTCGATGCCGGAGCCGAAGTAAACACAGCCATGGCAAAGATTCAGGACAATGCAGAAAAAGAGAAATTAAACGAACAGCAGATTGTCTCCCTGAAGAGAGCAGTCAAAAGTACGGAACTCTTAATGCAAAACAGCCAGACGAATTACTTGCAAGTATTGACGGCACAGCAGACCTTGCTTTCAGCCCAGCTGAATCTGGTCAGCACACAATTTGCCGGCATCCAAGGCACCATCGAATTATATCAGGCTCTGGGTGGTGGTGTAGAATAAACTGTTCTACTCAATAAAATCGAGAGCCAAGCTCTCAAACGAAGCACGAATATACCTTAGGGTGTGTTCGTGCTTTTTTCTGCTACAGTTTGTCGATGACATGCTGCCCGACATGCCCTTAAAACCAAACGGCCAAGTCATGCTCAGGAGATGACCAACTGAATGAAACGAGATGACCAACTGAACGAAACGAGATGCCCAACTGATTATCGGCACATCAGCCAGCAGTTTCCGGCTTTTATGAAAACATGAATTTGCACCCACATTTCCAGACGAGAATCTCCATATTCTTCCCGCACACGCACCTGCAGACAGCATTCAGGCAACAAGCCAATCAACCGCCCACAGAGAGCCTCTGCCTTTTTCGAACATTTCATTTTAACTCGTCAAAGGGAACAACATCTATCAAAATGAAAAAATATCTTCCAAAAGCCCCTCATTTTATAAGCATTTTTTATATCTTCGCATCAATAACTCTAAATCGTGATTCATACCATGTATCTACACCCTGAATTTGAAACTCTGACCCGTTCAGAATTGGAGGTGCTGCAAACAGAACGCTTGCGGACCACCATTAAACAATGCATGAACTCACCGTTCTACAGAAAACGTTTTGAAGAACATCATATTCGTCCGGACGACATCAGGACACTGGACGATCTGCAAAAAATACCGTTTACGACCAAACAGGACTTGCGCGACAATTATCCTTTCGGACTGGCCGCCGTACCCATGGAAGAAGTTGTGCGGTTGCATTCATCCAGCGGAACGACAGGAACACCCACGGTCATTCTGCATACGCAACGCGACCTTGACCAGTGGGCCAACGCCGTAGCGCGCTGCCTCTATATGGTCGGGCTCCGCCGGGGCGACATCTTCCAGAATTCTTCCGGATACGGCATGTTTACAGGTGGATTGGGTTTTCAATACGGTGCGGAGCGTCTTGGAATGCTCACCGTACCAGCCGCCGCCGGAAACACCAAACGGCAAATTAAATTCATCACCGACTTCGGCACAACGGCTCTACATGCCATACCGAGCTATGCCGGACGGCTATATGAAGTCATGGTCGAAATGGGCATTGATCCCCGCACGGACACCAACCTGCATACACTGATTATCGGTGCGGAACCACATTCCGAAGAACAGCGCCGAAGAATCGAAAACATGCTTGGAGTCAAAGCCTACAACTCGTTCGGCATGTCTGAAATGTGCGGTCCGGGAGTGGCATTCGAATGCCAGGAACAAAACGGCCTGCACATATGGGAAGATTACTACATTGTCGAGATCGTAGATCCGGAAACCTTGGAACCGGTACCTGAAGGAGAAGTCGGAGAACTGGTCCTGACGACCATCAACAGGGAAGCCATGCCGCTGCTGCGCTATCGAACCAGGGATCTGACCCGCATCTTGCCCGGAACATGCCCGTGCGGACGCCATCACCTGCGCCTGGACAGAATGAAAGGAAGAAGCGACGACATGATGATCCTCAAAGGGGTAAACATCTTCCCGATTCAAATCGAAACCATCCTGATGCAGTTTGCCGAATTGGGCAACGACTATCTGATCACACTGACCAACGAGGAGGCAAACGACCTGATGACCGTAGAAGTAGAATTAAAAGAATTCAGCGACGACTATCCTCGCCTTCAGGCACTGACCAAAGAAATCATCCGGCAACTGAAGGACGAAATTCTCATTACTCCCGTTGTCCGGCTGGTGCCTAAAGGCTCTTTGCCGAAACAGGAAGGAAAAGCCATTCGTGTCAAAGACTTACGAAAGACCCTAATTTAAAATAATCGACTTATGACTACCGTACAACAAATCTCCATATTCGTGGAAAACAAATCGGGCACACTGTTGCGCGTACTCGAATTATTCAAGGAAGCCAAGATTCAGCTGATCGCTTCGACAATATCCGACACCGTAGAATATGGCATTTACCGGATTATCTGTGCTGAACCGGAACGGGCACTCAACGTATTGCGCAACTCCGGAATTTCCGCCAATGTGTCCGACGTATTTGCCATCACGCTGGACAATGTACCGGGAAGAGCCGCTGATGCGATACGCCTGATCAGTGAGGCCGGTATCGGCATTTCCTATCTGTATTCCTTCATGCTCTCGGGTAAGGGAATCCTGATATTCCGCACGGACGATGCCCCGAAAACAGATCAGGTCATCCAGCAGCAAGGACTCACGGCATTAGACGAGACGAAACTACTGGCACTGGTCTGAACGCCATACGCCCCTGATACCTCTCAGTAAGTATCAGGGGCGTATCAGTTATATTTCCCGACAATAAGAGATTATTGTCCTGCTTGTTGCAGTTCCTGCCTTTGTTTCGCAATCATCATCTCCATGTTTTCACGAGCCACTTGCATATATTCAGAAACATAGGCATCGTTTTTAAACGAATCGGAAGCAGTCTGCATCAGGCTGTCAATCTGCGGAGTAATTATCGGATAAGGGAATGCACTGGTCAGGATCATAAACACTCCCGGACCCAGCACATTATCAAAGTTTCTGGAAATAAAATCCACGACCAGAGAATCGGAAGATTTACTCAAAGCCTCGGCCTCACGATTCAATCTGACCAGAATCAGGTCATGGTCCATTCCATCCATGATCATCTGGCTTTCCCGGTGAGGTAATTCTGCAAGAAGATTATCATAAAGACTTTTCTGATGAATGAATTCATAAAGACTTTCGTTCAGCATACCTCCACTGACCGACTGATCGGTCTGATCAATCTGTATTTTGATGTTTCCGTCTTCAAGAACCAAAGGCATCACACTGGTTTCGTCCATAAAAAGATTAGCCATCATGACCGAATCCAGTTTTCCGGAGAACTGAAATTTGCCATGTACCACTTCGCAGGAATCAATAGTCGTCAAGGCTCCATTCTTGACCACTTTCAGAAACAGCATCCGGCCATCAAGATCCTGAACCGTAGAGTTTCCTTGTATCCGATATTGTTTTGTACAGGAAGAAGCCAGTAGCACGATGCCCAACAGCATCAGATAAAAAACATTTCTCATGAACATAACCATCTTTATTTTCCGGTTGCAAAGATAAGACTAAACGGACAAGGAAAGAAATCTGTTATAACAAATAAACTTGTAAAACATAAATAAAGTTCAACGAAAGAATTCCGGGCTACTTGTTCCTTTCTTTTTCCATTTCTGCGGGTATGCGAAAAGCTGTATACACCTCAAAGACACAAGCAACCGTAAGCATCACCATCCACTCATTACGCTGGGCAAAGCCAAAATGAAACACGTTCATGGCCATGGCTACAGCCGTCAGCATCAGGCACAACGAACCGATAATCTGCTGACGACGCAAACGGCGGATCGTCCAGTTGTCGCCTTCGTAAGCGGCATACAACTGCATGGCGGAAAAACAAAAAGCCCCCACCGTGTAAATATAAAAAGCCCATTCTTTCCCTATGGGGAAAAAAGCAGCCCCCAACAGAACAAGCACAGCACCAGTCATATAGACAAGATTCTGCAATCTATTCAGTTTCCTCATTATCAGATTTAGTTACGACAAAAACATCTTCATCTTCATTTTTCATCAGATAACGCTCCCGGGCAATACGGGTAACCGTCTCTGGATTGCGGTTCAAATCCATCAAACGTTCAGTGTCCTGCTCATACATTTCCGTATAGAAGCGAATTTCCTGTTTCATTTCTCGGATCTGCCTTTTGGTGTCGTAACGGTTCAAGAAACTATTTTCATCCAGAACGCCAATGACCAACACAAAAACTCCCGTCACAAACAGGTATTTGTAACGCCGGATCCAGTTCCATATCTGATTCAATCTGCGGCTCATTCTATCCATATAATCTTTCCGGCAAAGATACGGATATTTGACGAAAAAGAAAAATTTGGGGCAATAAATGAAAGGAAGTGAAAAAGATCGCCATTTTTTTGCTAACTTTGTCGGATAACACAGCATCAGAAAACAACCCTAACAATAAAAACAACACGGTATGGAAGAATATGTTGTTTCGGCCCGAAAATATCGCCCCGCATCGTTTGATTCCGTTGTCGGACAGAATGCCTTGACAACCACGTTGAAAAACGCCATAGCATCCGGAAAACTGGCTCACGCCTACCTGTTTTGCGGTCCAAGAGGCGTGGGAAAAACCACATGCGCCCGTATATTTGCCAAAACAATCAATTGCCTGCATCCTTTGCCCGATCACGAAGCGTGCAACCAATGCGAATCATGCGTCGCCTTCAACGAACAGAGATCGCTCAACATACACGAATTAGATGCCGCTTCGAATAATTCCGTGGAAGATATCCGGCAACTGATCGAACAGGTCCACATACCGCCACAGGTCGGAAAATACAAAGTATTTATTATCGACGAAGTACACATGCTTTCCACAGCGGCCTTCAATGCTTTCCTCAAGACCCTGGAAGAACCGCCCGCCCATGTCATCTTCATTCTGGCTACCACAGAAAAGCAAAAACTGCTGCCAACGATTCTAAGCCGCTGCCAAATCTTCGACTTCAACAGGATGTCCCCTCAAGACACGGTGAATCACCTGAAATTTGTCGCAGAGAAAGAAGGAATCACCTATGAACCCGAAGCCCTGAACATCATTGCACAGAAAGCCGACGGCGGCATGCGCGACGCTCTTTCCATATTCGATCAGGTGGCCAGTTATACACAAGGCAACATTACCTATCAAAAAACGATCGAGAATCTGAATGTTCTGGATTACGAATATTATTTCCGGCTGACGGACCATATATTAAACCATGAAGTGGCACCCTGCCTGCTGCTTTTCAATGAAATTCTCGAGCACGGATTTGAAGGCGGACATTTCATATCCGGACTGGCGGCCCACTTCAGAGACTTGCTGGTAAGCAAGGAACCGTCAACCTTGCCCTTGCTCGAAGTCAGCGGCAATGTCCGGACACGCTATCAGGAACAGGCTAAAAAGTGCGACAGCAAATTCCTGTATCGGGCAATCAAGTTGTGCAACGACTGCGATTTAAATTATAAAGCCAGCAAAAACAGACGTTTGTTGGTCGAGATAACTCTAATCCAGCTGACTCAGCTCACCCCCGATGATGATTCTGGTTCGGGGCGCCGCCCTGAACATCAATTAAAACCCATATTCAACACAGCCGCAACTCAGTTGCAGGCTGGTTCCCAAACAAACCAGACCCAGGCAAATCGTAACACCCGTCCGTCGACTACCGGATCTGCCCCCCTTGAAAAATCAACGCCACTTAAGACAGACTCCCTGCAGGAAGAGCCTGCGGCAAACCATTACACCACAGACCGGCATCGGAATCCGCTACCGGTCCAGGAAGAAACTAACACCCAAATCCCCACGGTCAAAAAAGGATTTTTTGGCCCAAGCATACGGAAGACACTTGTCGAGGGGGCAGAAGAAAAGACACAGACGGACAACAAAGCATCGTTTGCGGACACTACCCCCCATGCAGACAGCAAAAGGACTGCGAACAGTGAAGAAGACTTTATAGTTACGGAAAAAGACATCTGCTTTTATTGGCATGAGTTTGCGAATCTGCTGCCTCAGGAGGAAACAGCCATGGCCAAGCGGATGAAAATCATACAACCCAAACTGCTTCACGACGAGACCTTTGAAGTAGTCGTCGACAACGAACAGGTAAAGGCTTACATGCAGCAAATGGCTCCACGCATCCAAAGCCACATGCGCCGACAACTTCACAACAGCAAAATCACCATGGAAGTGCGCGTGGCAGAAAATCATGAAAAGGCAAGAATCTACAGCAAACCGGAACTGTTCGTAGCCATGGCAAAAAAAAATCCGAACCTTCTCAAACTAAAAGAAGCATTCGGATTGGAATTGACCTAACCGTCGCCGGCAGCTGCTACAAATCATGATGCAGCAACCGATACTCGGCCATCTGTTCGTACTTTGTACCCTTACGGCCATAATTGGCATAAGGATATATGGAGATGCCTCCACGTGGGGTAAAGATCCCCGTCACTTCAATATATTTGGGATCCATCAGACGAATCAGGTCTTTCATGATTTTGTTGACACAGTCTTCATGAAAATCACCATGATTCCTAAAACTGAACAAATACAGTTTCAAACTCTTGCTTTCAACCATCTTCCGGTCCGGCAGATAACTGATCCTTATTTCTGCAAAATCAGGCTGTCCGGTAATCGGGCAAAGACTGGTAAACTCCGGACAGTTAAAACGGACCCAATAATCGTGATCCGGATGCTTGTTTTCAAAGGCCTCCAGCACTTCCGGAGCATAATCCTGACGATATTCCGTGTGTTTGCCCAAGGCATGCAGGCCTTCCTTTTCTCTTTCGTTACTCATATCAAATTATTATTTTTTACCTGAACGAAACGGACAGCATTCACTTCCGTTTCGCCTTGATCGCAAGATAAGCCTCCAATCCCTCTCGGCGCAATTTGCAGGCCGGACAATGACCGCAGCCGTCGCCGACAATTCCATTATAACACGTAAGTGTCTTATTCCGGACAAGATCCAGAACGCCCAACTCATCGGCAAGCGCCCAAGTCTGACATTTATCGATCCACATCAACGGTGTATGAATGACAAACTGCTCGTCAAGAGCCAGATTAACGGTCACATTCAGACTCTTGATAAAATTATCCCGGCAATCAGGATAACCGCTAAAATCTGTCTGCGATACGCCGGTGACCAAATCAAATATACCGTGCTCACGGGCATATACAGCCGCAATGCTCAAGAAAAACAGGTTACGTCCCGGAACAAAGGTGTTCGGACATCCCTGCTGCGGTTTCTCCACATCCATGACGATCGAGGTGTCGGTCAGTGAATTTCTGCCCAATCCTGCAATAAAAGAAACATCCATGCTGTCCCAGGCAACTCCTGCGTCAGCAGCTATCTCACGGGCCAGTTCCACTTCTTTCACATGTTTCTGACCGTAAATAAAACTCAGCGCTGTCACCTGTCGAAAATGACGTTTTGCCCAGAAAAGACACGTAGTGGAATCCTGTCCACCACTGAAAACGACCAATGCACTATTACGTTCCATATTCAAAATTATAAATCACCGATTTTCAAAACATTGTAAGAAATCTGCTCGTCATACACATCGACATGCTCCGTACGCTTCACGTAATTGACCACACGAATGGTTACCGGGAGTATGATTATTTCGTACAAAGTTTTCAGCGTTATCTGCCAAAACATCATCAACAGCAGATTCTTCAAAGGTACAATACCGCCCAATGCCAGTGGAAAGAAAATAACCGAATCGGCAAATTCTCCGGCAATCGTTGATAGAATGGCCCGTGCAGAAAAATGTTTTCCTTTTGATGCCAATTTCATCACGCTCATAATATATGCGTTCAAGAAAGAACCGCAAAGAAAGGCCAGAAAAGAAGCCAGTGCCACCCTCGGAGCCAAACCAAACAGATTATGAAAACCCTCCTCGTTATTCCAGTATGGGGCACCCGGTATCCAGTCGGCCAGAGCACCGAACAGGACAAAAATGAAATTCATCAGAAAACCTGTCCAGATAATCAGGCGTGCTTTCTTGAATCCCCAGACTTCGGCAATACAATCGTTAATAATATAGGAAATGGGAAAGACCAAAATACCGGCTGTGATATTCAATGGCCCGTACATGATTTGTTTTGTTGCCAGCAAATTTGCCGAAATCAGGCAAACGCAAAAGAGTATCCCCAGCAACATAAAGGATACACTCACACTTTTCTGTTTCATATTTTCTTGTTTTTAATGAGGTTACCAAGCACTCAGAAGAACCAATCTTTCGAAAGGCGGTGCAAATTTATCTTTTTTTTGCGATATCAGCACACTAAATCTGCCTTAAATTAAAAAAACTCCGGAAAAATCCGGAGTTTACGTGTTTTTTCATGTTCCTTACCTATAATCATACCAAATATTTTGCAATCAAATAGCCTCCCACCAGCAACCAAACATAAAGCAATGCAGCCAGGACAAAAGGCTTTGCTCCCGCTTGTTTGAATTTGTCAAAACTGGTTTCAGCACCCAAGGCCGTCATGGCCATCGTCAAAAGGAACGTATCCAGATTATTGATAAAACCAATGGTAGGATTCAGAACGGAAGCAGGGATGAACGGAGCAGCCTGAAGTAATGAATTGACCCCTATGACCGCCAGGAATCCAAAAGCAAACCAAGGAATGGTTATTTTGCTCTTCTCCGAAGTTCCACCTTTCACCTTGCCCGCAGTACGGGCCAGGCACAGACTCATAATCACCAGTACAGGAGCCAGCATCATCACACGAATCATTTTGGTAATCGTTGCCGCATCAGCCACATGCCCACCAGCTGCATCCATCGCATTACCGGCACCGACCACATGAGCCACTTCGTGTAAAGTTGAACCCGTAAAAATAGCCATTGCCTGATCGTCCAGCCCCAAAATACCCGAACGATATAAAATAGGATATAAGAACATGGACAGGGTACCGAATATAACAACCGTAGAAACTGCAACAGCTGTTTTGTGCGGGGCACATTTTACAACCGGCTCTGCACCCAAAACAGCAGCAGCACCGCATATTGCACTTCCTGTAGAAGTCATCAAAGCTGTCTCACGGTCTATTTTCAGTAACTTTCCAAACAACAGACCTAAAAAGATGGTACCGGCAATAATCAACACATCGGCTACAATTGCCGGAAGACCTATTTCCATAACTTGCTGGAACGTCAACTTGAAACCATAGAGGACAATGCCTGTACGAAGCACTTCTTTGGTACAGAACTTGATTCCGGGCACCCACGTCTGTGGCAATTTGTTTCTCAAACTGTTGGCATAAAGCATACCCAAAATAATACCAACAATCAACGGACTGAATGAAAGTCGCTTGACAAATTCAAAATCTGCAATATAAAATGCAGAAAAAGAAAATAGAACAATAAGCAGGATTCCATGAAGCACATCGCTTCTGTTTTCTTTAAACATACGATTATCTTTTTAGATGTTTTTTACAGCCGCAAAGATAGGATAAAAAAACAAAACTTCTATAACAAAATTTATTATCCCTAATAATATTTTGTTATAGTCAGATCAACAAGTCCGTTTGATGCTTCATCAAAAAACGTACAAACTCTTCAGCAAGACCTTCCTCCTGCCCCTGGCGCTGAACGATGGAAAGTTCACGCAACAACGAAAGGTCCGTAAGCTCCAAAACCTTAAATACCCCGTCATTGATCTCAGACCTGACCGCACGTATAGACATGATGCCGACAGTATCCGTTTGAACCAGAAAACGCTTTATGCTTTCAGTACACCCCAGATGAATTTTGGCATTCAAGTCAGCAAGCCGGATTCCTTTCTGAAGTAAGGCGTCCGTAAAGACATCCAGCGTTCCGGACCCTTGTTCGCGGAGAACCATCGGAACCTGAAGCAGATCAGATAAAGAAAGTTCATCTTTTTCTGCCAGTTTACTGTTCGCACGGACTATGGCAACAAGCTCGTCCTTTAGAAACGGAGTATAGCGCAAGACGCGGTGCCGGCTACTTCCCTCGACCAACCCGAGATCTATCTCATGAGCCAACAAAGCCCGTTCGATTTCTTCAGAATTACCACTTCTCAGAGAAAGTTCAATGCCTTCATGCAAGTGCGAAAAACGGGCAAGCATCTGCGGAATGATATACTGGGCAATCGTCGTACTTGCACCTATGCGTAAAACTCCTCCTTCTGCCCCACTCAACTTGCGCATTTCGTAATCCAGGGCGTCATGCGCTTCGAGTATCTTTTCAGCGTGAACCAACAGACGCCTTCCTGCTTCTGTAAGCAGCAGACGACTGTTGGTACGCTCAAAAAGACGCAGTCCGTATTCCGTCTCCAATTCCCTGATATGGCGGGTAATTGCAGGTTGCGACACATATAATTCTTCGGCCGCCTTGGTAAAGCTCAAATGATGGGCGACAGCACGAAAGGCCTTTAAACGGAATTCAGACATAATCTTTCAATATAAATGACATCAGTCCATAGTGATCACTGGTACACTCGTTTCACCATTGCCACGAATCACTTCATAATCCTGATACATACCGTAGAATGCCCTGCGCGAAATTTCCGTATTTTCAGGTACATAGATGCGTTTCAAATTCGGACAACCTTCAATGGCATAATCCGAAATTCTCTCGACACCCTCAGGAAAAACAATCTCTTCGACATATTCATGGCCGGTAACGACTCCTTTTCCATAGAGTTTTTTAGGCTTTAGCACAATGCGTGTGGCATGTGCCGGTATATAATAAGGTGTTGTCGTATCGCCTTCCTTGCGATAAACAACGCCTTCATAACTTTCCAGATACGGATTCTGGGGATCGATATGCACTACTTCAACAGATTGTCCGTATAACTGCAGACCAACGACACCCTGCTCACCCAAAGTTTCAATGTTCTTCCCGACATATACCTCCTTAATATTTTCCGACATAGCCACTGACGGACTGAAAGAAGAAACAACAAACCCTCCGGCACTATAAGGAACGGTCAGTACGATATCATTGGACTTGACCTGAGCCACATTCAACCGTCCGTCATTATATTCAAAAAGGAAGTCATCGTTTTCGAACAACGACAATTCAGCCCATGACGGTTCATAACCGACATAATCCGACAAATTTTCCGCCACACTGATTTTACCGTTCGTAGGATCGCTCATGTACCAGATACCGTCTGCATACACGTAAGTCCACGCATGACCCATATTATACATCATACCGTTAATGCTGACAACCGGTATTCCTTGAGATATGGCCATAACTTTCAAAAGATTGGCATAACCCTGGCATATAGCAGCCCGATTTTTGAAAACAGCGTAAGGATCGTTGTCGCTTTCTTCGTATTTGATGTTATCACAAATCCATCTGAAAATTTTTTTATGCTTTTCCTTTTCGGTCATTATGCCCATGACCAGACTATCCGTAAAGAGCTTGATTTCCTGAAACTGTTCATCGGTAATCTGGGTTTTATACATCGCCAGAGAATTTGCCGGATCGACCTTTCTTAACAAACGCAGCATCTGTTCCGCTCTTGTCCCCGTAAGTGGTTCTGCTCCGTCGTCAACGGGGTATAAGCTTTCGTTTTCTGAAGTTGTTATTTCCAGTTTATCTCCATCAGAACCGACATTTAATTCGTCTAACTGATTACTGCATGAGGTCATCATGCCAACTGCCATAACGGCACATAACAAGTGTGATTTTTTCATATAATTTTAAGTTAATATGCATCAAAGATAAATGATTTCAAACGAACACACAACCGGAAAAACTTTTTTTAAAAACCTCCGTTAAAAACTTATCATAGTTTAATAAACAAAAGTTTCTTCAGCAGCACCAGGATTTTTCCACAAAACAATTGAGGCATATATTTTTGTAGAAAGTCTCTTTTTCTCTACTTTTGTATCAACAAGCTCATTTAAACACAATCATGATCAGAAAACAAGCAATCCAAATCATTTTTATCCTGTCTTTCATCTTGTCCAACCATGCTTCGGCACAAATGATCATCGAAAAAGAAAAAGCTGTACTGGCAATTAATTGGAATAATTTCATGGAAAAGCAGGATCTCATCTGGAATTATTTACCTACCAGTGAATGCCAGGGTGCCTTTCTGGGAAATGGCCATATGGGATTGCTCATATTCAAGCAACAGGAGGAAAATGCATTGATCTTTAAAACAACATATAGCAATCTTACAACCGAAATTCATTCTGCCGAGACTGCATCCTCATCAGCCGGATATTTTCGTTTGAAGCCTAAAGGAAAAATATTAAAGGGCTCCATGCGACTTGATCTGTGGAATGCGGAAGCAGAAACAGAAATCACGACATCAGCAGGAAGCATTCATTTGACATCCTTTGTTCACGCAGACGAAATGGTTCTGATCAATCGGGCAACTGTGACAGGAGCCGAGAATAATTTCGAATGGGAATGGATACCGGTATCCACGAATCATGATCTACAGAATACTACCACGTCATTGACCCCTGACGGCGGAAAAAGCACCATGAAAAATTCCCAATATATAACAACCATATTATGGTATGATCAAAAAAGAAGCGATCAACGCACACTTTATGTCACAATAAACCAATCAGAAAAAGACACCACGGCAACCGAAAGGGGAAAGAATATTTTCCGAACCTTATTGTGGAAAGGATACAACCGGATCAGAGCCGCTCACCGCAACTGGTGGCATGACTATTATGCGGCCAGTTTCATATCATTGCCCGATGCCAAACTTGAGAACTATTATTGGATACAGATGTATAAGTTGGGCTCATTAATGCGTCCGGACAGTCCCGTATCAAACAGATACGGACTTTGGCCTGTCGATTCCGCTGCCACCAATCCCCCCCAATGGACACGGGATCTCATGCTCCCCTATTGGCCGCTGTACGGATCGAACCATACTGATATGGCCTTGTCGTTAGAACGATCATTTTTTGAAAGAGAAGGACATGTTCAAGAAGAAAACGACGAAACCATAAAAAACAAAAAGAATTTTCTTAATTACGTTTTACACAGAAACACGGTCCGAAAAGAGGAGCGGAAAGACTCACTCTTCGAAAAAAGCGACCTGGCCTGGATTTGCCATAATCTCTGGCTGCTCTATCGGCATAGAATGGACGATCATTCCCTTGTACACCTGTATCCTGTTTTAAAACAAACCGTCGGTCAATACCTTCAAAATATCGAAAGAGACAGTCTGGGAACATACCATTTGCCTGCTGTATGGATACCCGATTATGGATATGTAACCGATTACAGTTATGATCTGGCGCTCCTGAAGTGGGGATGCCAGGCTCTTATTTCCATATCCAACAGACTGCAAATCAACGATCCTGAGGTCACTCATTGGCGCCATATTCTAAGAAACATTGCCCCTATACCAATGGATAAAACCGGACTGCTTATTGGACAGAACACTCCAATTCAGGAATCGCGGAGTTCTTATGCGCATCTCATTGCCGTATATCCACTATATCTCATTCAATCCGAAAAACCAGACCAGAGCAAACTGATTGAAAAATCATTAAGCAATTGGTTAAGCCAGGGAAAATTGTTACAAGGCTATTCTTATGCCGGAGCATCCTCGGCTTATTCGGCCATACGTCAAGGGAATCAGGCATTGCGTTACCTGAAACTGTTAACAGATTTCCGAATCACGGACAATACTCTTTACGGCAAGAATGAACAAAGTCTGATTTCACCCATAGCCGGCGCACAGAGTATTCTGGACATGCTGATCCAGAGTTGGCAGGGCATCATCCGGGTATTCCCCTCATTACCCTCTGAATGGAAAAATGTCTGTTTCTATCATTTACGTACTGAAGGTGCTTTTCTGGTCAATGCCGAGCGGAAAGACGGAAAGACTCAATTTATTGAAATCACCAACGACAAGGGAGAATTGTGTACCGTTGAACTTGACTTTGACAACCCCCATTTCGAAACCTCCCGTAAAATCAAAATAACCAGAATAGCCAACCGAATTTATAACATTCCCATTCGAAAAGGAGAATCGGTCCGCATTTATCCTCAAAAGACAAATCCTACGTTTACCATCGAACCAATAGTCCACCGCAACAGCAATTTCTTTGGAGACAACAACTAAAAAACTGTTTTTTTTCGTATCTTTGCAACGCACAGAAATTAATATCAATTCATAATATGTTTGACACGCTTAGCGAAAGACTGGAACGGTCTTTTAAAATTCTAAAAGGTGAAGGAAAAATCACTGAAATCAATGTCGCAGAAACTCTGAAGGACGTTCGCCGTGCTCTACTTGATGCCGACGTCAACTATAAAGTGGCCAAAACATTCACGGACACCGTAAAAGAAAAAGCCTTAGGCCAAAACGTCCTTACTGCTGTTAAGCCAAGCCAGCTGATGGTAAAAATCGTTCACGACGAGCTGACCAAGCTTATGGGAAGCGAAACAGTAGACCTCAATCTGAAAAGTCATCCGGCAGTAATCCTTATGGCCGGTTTGAACGGTGCCGGAAAAACGACCTTTTCCGGAAAGCTGGCCCTGATGCTGAAAAACAAAAGGAACAAAAAGCCTTTAATGGCTGCCTGCGATGTGTACAGACCAGCTGCCATTGAACAGTTGAAAGTGTTGGGGGAACAAATGGGTATTCCGGTGTATAGCGAACCGGAAAGCAAAGATCCCGTACAAATAGCACTTCACGCTATCCATGAAGCAAAAGCCAAAGGCTATGATACGGTTATTGTCGATACAGCAGGACGTCTGGCCGTTGACGAAGAAATGATGCAGGAGATCGCAGCCATAAAAAATGCAATCACTCCCGACGAAACTTTATTTGTCGTTGATGCCATGACCGGACAGGATGCTGTCAATACGGCGAAAGAATTCAATGACCGTCTGGATTTTGACGGTGTCGTACTGACGAAACTCGACGGTGACACACGAGGTGGCGCCGCATTATCCATCCGCACGGTTGTTAACAAACCCATCAAATTTGTCGGAACAGGAGAAAAGATGGAAGCCATCGATCCTTTCCACCCTTCACGTATGGCCGACCGGATTCTGGGTATGGGAGATATCGTCTCCTTAGTAGAAAGAGCCCAGGAGCAATACGATGAAGAAGAAGCTAAAAGACTCCAGAAGAAGATTGCCAAAAATCAGTTCGATTTCAACGATTTCATGAATCAGATTCAGCAGATCAAGAAAATGGGCAATCTCAAAGACCTGGCCAGCATGATCCCGGGAGTGGGCAAAGCTATCAAGGATATTGATATTGACGACAACGCGTTCAAAGGCATCGAAGCCATAATTCAGAGTATGACGCCTAAAGAAAGAACCAATCCGGAAATCTTGAATGGCAGCAGAAGGCAACGGATTGCAAAGGGATCAGGAACCAGTCTTCAGGAAGTCAACCGTTTGATTAAACAATTCGACCAAACAAGAAAAATGATGAAGATGGTTACCAGCAGCAATATGGGCAAAATGATGGGACGCATGCCCAAAATCCCCGGTATGCCTAAAATGAAATAAACACTTGTAAGGAACATCGACTTAATAACAAGGAGGAGGAAGCATATATGCAAATCATTGACGGAAAAGCAACGGCTGCACTCATAAAAAAGGAGATTGCCGAAGAAGTGGAACAAATCGTCGCAAAAGGAGGAAAACGCCCGCATTTAGCTGCCATTCTGGTAGGACACGACGGTGGAAGTGAAACCTATGTACGCAATAAAGTACTTGCATGCGAAGCTTGCGGCTTTAAATCATCACTAATCCGTTTTGAGGACGACGTGACAGAAGAAGACCTGCTCACTAAAGTACGTGCGTTAAATGAAGACGACGATGTTGACGGATTTATCGTACAGCTTCCTTTGCCCAAACATATCTCGGAGCAGAAAGTCATCGAAACGATCGATTATCGCAAAGACGTAGATGGATTCCATCCAATCAATGTGGGCCGTATGGCTATCGGATTGCCCTGCTATATATCAGCGACACCAAAAGGCATACTGGAACTTATCCGGCGTTATCACATAGAAACCAGCGGAAAGAAATGCGTCATTTTGGGACGAAGCAACATTGTTGGCAAACCAATGGCTCAATTAATGATGCAAAAGCAATATGGCGATGCAACAGTCACGGTTTGCCACAGCCACAGCAAAACCCTGAAGGAAGAATGTCGGCAGGCTGATATTCTTATTGCGGCAATAGGTCAGCCCAATTTTGTCACTGAGGATATGGTTAAGGAAGGAGCCGTAGTGATCGATGTGGGTACGACACGTGTGCCAGATGCAACCAAAAAATCAGGATTCCGCTTGAATGGAGACGTGGATTTCGACGCTGTAGCTCCTAAATGCAGTTACATAACTCCAGTTCCCGGTGGTGTAGGACCGATGACTATTTGCATGCTGATGCAAAACACCTTGTCAGCCGGTAAAAAAGAATTTTATCAATAAATTCCATTCCACGAAAACAAAACAGTTTAGTTACTACCATTTCATCCTGCCATTAGTGTGGCAGGATATTTTTTATCTTTATTTTGAGAAAAAGTTAGTGAAAAAGCATGTGTTTATTTGGATATTTAAAAAATAACAGCTACCTTTGCACTCGCTTTAAGGAACGAAAAACAAGTGATTGAATAAATCAACACGGTGACTATAGTTCAGTTGGTTAGAGCGTCAGATTGTGGTTCTGAATGTCGTGG